>Ga0208787_1000765_pt1 | contig 14706 bp, 13 predicted proteins | sample Wag4_2014_7_11_FD_187362 | JGI IMG/M metagenome (GOLD analysis project Ga0208787, IMG submission 187362) | Fresh water microbial communities from Ohio, USA - Utica-2 Time Series HT 2014_7_11 (SPAdes) (version 2) | ecosystem: Environmental > Aquatic > Freshwater > Water tank | place: USA: Ohio... | reverse complement strand
ACATAATAGCAGTTGATGGGCTTTTGCAATGGCTGCGATGGCTGCTATATCTGAAATTTTCAGGGTTGGGTTGGTGGGTGTCTCCAGCCAGATAAGTTTTGTGTTTTCCGAAATGGCATCTTCAATATTAGACACAGTGGTTGTATCCACATACGTAACAGAAATGCCGAATTTTTGATAAATATGGGTAAATAGTCGGAACGCACCTCCATAAATATCGTCTACTGCTAGGATTTCATCTCCTGCTTTGAGGAGCTTGAGCACGCTATCTATCGCGGCTAGACCGCTTGCAAATGCATATCCTTGTGTGCCATTTTCAAGGGCGGCCACTAGGTCTTCTAGTACTTTTCGAGTGGGGTTGTTGCTTCTTGCGTAATCATAGCCTTTATGCACACCGGGGGCCTCTTGAACATAGGTAGAGGTTTGGTAGATAGGAGTAGAAATGGCACCAGTGAGTTCGTCTGGTTGGATGCTGTGCAAAATGCGGGTAATTTCCTTCATGTCTGTTAAAATGATTGGATAAGTCAGAAAAAATTGGTCAGTAAAGACCTATCCAAAACAGATAGAGGAGAAGTACCCACCGGAGGTGCTTTCAAAAAAAAAGCGCTTCCGATAGGTCAGAAGCGCTTTTTTTAACACAATAAAGTAGTGTAAAAAATGCTAGTTTCTAACTTATCTTTCCCGGTTGCCCGGAGTTGAATGTGGCACCTTCTTTCAATGCGAAAGGGTTGCCAAGACGTCATAGGGTCAATTCCCTCAGTCTTTCTGGATAAGAATGTACTTGAGCAAAGAACTGTCGTAAAGGTAATGGTCTCTGATTTTCACCTGCAAATTATTTTCTAAAAAGGTTATGTTAAAATTTGTTTTGAGCTATTGAACGCGTTTTCCGCAAACCAATCAAGAAACTAGATACCTGCTTTTTTTAACGCGGAGCGGTATATTTTTTTGATACTTTCTTTTTCCTCTCGATGTAGGATGCTTTCAAGGACTGCTTTTAATTCCTCTTTGCGGGCAGTTGGCAGCTGAACGATAACCCCCAAGGCATAGGCGGCGCTCCAGCGTACCACCGTGCCGATATGTTCACTGTTGTCTAATAAATTAGGTATGGCGGCTTCTGTCAGGCTTGGGAAATAGTGGGCTGTATTTCCGATTACTCGAGCAGATTCCCATTTAATTCGTGGGGCACTTGCCTTGAGTGCTTCCATTATCCAACGGAATCCCGTTTCGCTCAGAATAGTTGGATCCTTTTGCGTTGCTTTTTCCAAGGCCTCTATACATGTTGCCTTAATCGCGTCTTTCGCTGTGGACGCAAAGACCAGAAGGTCGTCTGCACGGAGCTGCTTCTGTATCAGAAGTTGAGCAAGTAGCTCCGTTTTCTCTTTAGGTTTCAGCGTTTTTTCAGCGAGTAATAATGGAAGCTCCATGCTATTGGCTCTTTTTGCAAGCTTATCGGGTTGAATAACGCTGCTGAAGCAGGTCTTTCATGTGTTTATTGACCGCCCAAAGATCCGCTACTGGCTGAAGGGTGTATGGCAGCGCTTGCATGTAATGAGGTGGACCAAACTCAGGACAGATGGTCATAACAGCTCCCGCTTTTGCCTTATTTTGAACAATAACATCCCACCAATCTAGGTGTTGTTGTAGAATAGAGGCCCACTCTGGTGCACGTGGGTCGTTCACTTGAGGACCTTCCGGATGTCCCACACGAGCATGGATATGGTCGGTTCGTTGAAGTGCCTGTTGTACCGTCTCCATTTGATCTTCCAGCATAGACTCATGTACGGTACACCAGTGCGAAATATCAAGTGTTAAGCGCAGTTCTGGTGCCAGTTTCAAGAATTGCATGGTTTGAGGTACTGAAAACAACATTCTACCTCGGTGGGTTTCGTGGTAAATGGGGACTCCAGAAGTTTGGTTAGCCAGTGCGGTACTTCGTAGTAATTGCACATTTTGTTCTATGGAATACCAATCTCTCCCTGCGTGGCAGTTGATATACAGTGGTTCCAGTGTTATGGCGCGCTTCAAAGAAGCATTAAATTCTGCAAGATGGGTATCAAAATCAGATTGCCAGCTGCCACAGAGTACGCCTAGTTGTAGCCCGTGTCTACGTACCGTCTGAACTAATTCCACCCCAGCCTCCTCTGTACTTGGTGTCCATACTTCAATTCCGTCATAACCATCTTGCTTTGCTTTTGCGCAAAAGGCCGACATATCTCCTTGAAATCCCCAGTTCGTGGCCATAAAAAGCAAGCGAAAGCCGGGGGCCGCCTGCAGGTTGGGTAGGATGTTTTCTAGGACGGTACTCCCTACCATGGGCACCGTGGCGGCGGTTTTTAGAAAATCTCTTCTTGACTGCATAGTTCTATGGTTGAGTTGGACAAATGTAATACGGTTTTGTCTAAACATCTAAAATTAGGTAAGTAAGGTATTTCAAGAATGGTCTTTACGGCTCAATTTTTGACTACGAGGAGTGCTAGGAATACTAAATATGTCTGATTAGTAATGTATGGACAATTCAAAAATTACTGTACTTTTGCATCGGGTGTTTACCAAATGAATCCCCATTTTATTTCCCTTTTCACAAAAAAACCTGCTTCTTATTATGAAATCAAGCAACCTTTTTACCTATATTTTATACGCGTTATTGGCCGCACTCATTTTGTTGGCCGGAAAAATGGTACTCGATAAACGAGCAGAAAAACAACGTAGCCTCTCAACGGATTCTCCCCAGCTTAAAAATCAGCCTAGCGTTCCTGCTCCAACTGGGAACGAGTCAGTGAAGCCTTCCCATTCAGATGCGCCAATAAACCAAATACCTGATGAGAAAAAACCTACCGATAACAAATCTAGCAATGAAAAAAAAGATTCTGAGCAATCCCAAAAAAGCAAAAAGGAAGCTACTTCCATAAATACCCAAGAGGGAAAGTCTCCTACTAATCAACCCAACGTATTGACGGCAAAGGGCGGCGCACCATCCAGCCCTACGGCTAAAAAACTGAGCCAGCCTAGTAAAGGTCGTTACTTGGTTGTAGTTGGTACCTTTACCGTTCGCGAAAATGCGTTGACGGAGATGGAAAATATGATCAATGCAGGTTACCCCAATGCGGAGGTAATCAAATATAAAGAGGACATGTGGCGCGTAATTGCCGTACGCTGCAAAACTCCAGAGGATGCCTCCCAACAAGAAGGCCATTTGGAACGGCACGGTTTTGATGCAATAGTAATAGACAGCTACAAAAAATAACTCGTTGCAATAGTAAATACTCTGCTTGAGAAGAGGGTGTGGTTGTTTAGAAAGAAACAACCACACCCTCTTTTTCTTTTGAATACCCAAAGAATAGAAGGCAACGGTATTGCTTTGAGGCTTTCTCCTTTTTCCTGCCTTAATTCCTTCAATAGGGTGCACATATAAGGCCTTGTTTAAGTACATTTGCCTTCAAATGTATTGATATGGCAAAATTTTTCGCGTTTTCCTTGCTTTTCGTAGCCTCTATGCTTACCGCTCAATCCAAATTAACTCCAGAATTACTCTGGAAAATAGGGCGGGTCAACCTAGAGGATGTCTCCCCAACTGGTGAACAGGCAGTTTACAGCGTCACCCGCTACGATCTTCCTTCCAATAAAAGCAGCAAGGTATTATACCTAGTCCAAATTGCAACTGGGGTTACTCTCCGTCTCACCCCCGAAGATCTTCGTTCTGGAGACGCGCAATTTACTCCCGATGGGAAGCGCGTTGGTTTTTTGAGAAATGGAACACTATATGAAGTGGGTATTGACGGGAAAAACGAGCAAATGCTTAGTGAATACACGATGAATGGTTTCAAGTATTCTCCTGATGGAAACTACCTCCTTTTTTCGATGGATGTGAAACTGGATAATACGCCAGCCGAACAGTATCCAGACTTGGCGAAGACATCTGGAAGGATATCGGATGGCCTGTTTTATCGGCATTGGGCAGATTGGCACGACTACTCCTACAGCCATCTTTTTTATGCAAAATACGATCAAGGTCGGTTCGCTTCCGAACCCTATGATATTTTATATGGAGAACGCTTTGATGCGCCATTACAGCCAATGGGCGGGATGGAGCAAACGCAGTTTAGCCCAGACGGACGGTTTATCGCCTACACTTGTCGCAAGCTAAATGGTACGGAAGAGGCAAAAAGCACCAACTCTGACATTTATATCTATGAACTTTCTTCTGGAAAGACCTTAAATGCAACTGCAGACCTACCGGGGTACGACATCGACCCTATCTTTTCTCCCGATGGTCGTTACTTGGCTTGGACGAGCATGGCTACCGCCTCCTATGAGTCAGACCGCACCCGACTAATGGTGTTGGACCTTGGTACCCAATTTAGACAAGACTATACAGAGGGTTGGAAATGGGAGTGCAATAACCCACAATGGGCAGCTGATAGCAAATCACTTTTCTTTTTAAGCAGTACAGATTATACCTACCAAGCGTATCAGATTGGAATAAAAGATAAAAAAATTCGTCGATTGACGGAAGGTCGGCATGACTACCACCAGCTCAAGGTGGCAGGCAATCAATTGATTGCTACAAAAACAGCTATGGACGCTCCGCCAGAGGTAGTCTCCATCTCGGTTCTGAATGGGAAAGAACGCAGATTATCTTTTGTTACGAGTGAGGTTTGGGATGTGGTTGACAAAGCTAAAGTTGATCGAAAATCCATTCGGACAACCGATGGGAAAGAGATGAATGTGTGGGTGGTATTGCCCCCCAACTTTGATCCCTCCAAAAAATACCCGGCTTTACTGTATTGCCAAGGAGGCCCGCAATCAGCCATTAGTCAGTCGTTTTCTTTCCGTTGGAACATGCAGCTGATGGCAGCCAATGGGTATGTTGTCATTGCTCCTTGCCGACGTGGGATGCCTGGCGGGCCAGAGGGGCAAGAGTGGAATGCCGCTATCAGTCGAGATTGGGGCGGGCAGGCGATGAAGGACCTGTTATCTGCGACCGATGCTTTCAAAAAAGAGCCTTGGGTGGATGGTGATCGAATGGGAGCTATTGGAGCCAGTTTTGGTGGTTATTCGGTTTATTGGTTAGCGGGCAATCATGAAAAACGCTTTAAAACGTTCATTAGTCATTGCGGCATGTTTAATACACTCAGCTGGTGGGGGACGACAGAGGAAATGTGGTTTGCTGATTACGATTTAGGAGAAAATTATTGGGGCAGGCCTCAGGATCCTGCCTGGACGAAGTATAGCCCGCATCTTTATGTGCAAAACTGGGACACCCCAATTCTTGTGATTCACAACGAAAAAGACTTTAGGGTTCCATTCAGTGAAGGCATGCAGGCGTTTCAAGCAGCTCAAATGCGTGGTATCCCATCTAGAATGCTTTCCTTTCCAGACGAAGGCCACTGGATGAGTAAACCACAAAATAGTATCTTGTGGCAACGTGAATTTTTTGGCTGGCTGGATCGATGGCTTAAGTAAAAGCACTTTACCTATATAAAACTCCCTATATTCGAATAATGCACTTCGTTAAGCTTCACTGGATCTGGTTGCTGGGATGTCTCTTTGCTCCCATTTCAGGACAAGGACAATCTCCCCATTCTTCGCTTCGAAAGGGGGATCAAGCTTATTTGCAATCGAAGTATGCGGAGGCTGAAACCGCTTACCGGGAGGCGTTAACCCATGATCCAGGTAGTGAGAAGGCTGCTTACAACCTTGGCAATTCCATTTATCGCCAAGGGAAGTATGCGGAAGCTGAAAAGACCTATCAATCAGCAGTCCAAGCAGTTTCTACGACTGACAGAGCCGATGCACTGCATAATTTGGGTAATTCCCTGATGCAACAAGAAAAATACAAAGAGGCGGTTGCTGCGTATCAAAACAGCCTACGGTTACGACCTGGAGATGCTGGGAGTAAACGCAATTTACAAATGGCAAAACAACGGCTGAAGGAGCAGCAAGAACAAGAAAAACAGCAGCAAGAACAGCAGCCTCCACAGCAGAACCAGCCATCCTCTTCAGGTCAACAGCCCCCCTCGGAGGGTGCACCTCCGGAACAGCCGTCCAGTGAACCTTCCAAGGGCCGTTTGCCAGCGTCAAAGCAGCAATTCCTAGAATCAATTGGGCGGGAAGATCAGCGCAACAAACAGAAGTACCAAGAATATAATACCTCTCAAAAACCAAGAACTAGAACTAAAGACTGGTAACGATTATGATAGTAGTAACAGGAGCAGCCGGGTTTATTGGCTCATGCATGATTCGGGCTTTACAAGAAGCCGGGTATGAGGATATTTTGGCAGTAGATGATTTCTCTAATCCGGTTAAAATGCGAAACCTCGATGGTAAAAAGTTATGGGGGCAGGTGTTTCGTCTCAATTTTCCACGTTGGCTGGAGCGGAACCATGCGGATGTAGATGCGGTGATTCACTTGGGCGCCAGAACCGATACGACGGAGCAAAATAAGGCGATTTTTGATGAGCTAAACCTAGAATATTCCCGAGCGCTTTGGATGCTTTGTGCAGGTTTTGATATTCCTTTGCTCTACGCAAGTAGTGCTGCTACCTACGGACTTGGAGAACATGGTTACAACGATGATCACGCCACCATTCCGTTGCTTCAGCCATTAAATCCGTATGGACAAAGTAAGCAGGATTTTGATGTCTGGGCGCTGGAACAGATAGATAAAGAAGGTAGTGGCAATATGCCTTCTCGGTGGGCAGGTTTTAAATTTTTTAACGTCTACGGTCCCAATGAGTACCATAAAGGCCGAATGGCTTCGGTTATTTTTCATACGGCTCGTCAGATCAAGTCCACAGGGGAGATGCGTTTATTTCGCTCGCATCGACCAGATTTTAAAGATGGAGAACAGTCGCGCGATTTTATTTATGTCAAGGATGTTTGTGCTGTTTTACTACATTTTTTAGAGAAAAAACGTCCGAATGGTATTTATAACCTTGGTACCGGCAAGGCGAGGACATTTCTTGATTTGGCCAAAAACACTTTTTGGGCAATGGGCTTGGAGCCAAAGATTGACTTTGTAGATACTCCTGTCGACATTCGGGATACGTACCAATATTTTACAGAGGCTAATATGGCCAAAGTGCGCGCAACTGGTTACATAGAGCCATTCTGGTCGTTGGAAGAAGGTATAAAGGACTATGTTCAACAATATCTGAAAGATGAGCGCATCTACTGAACAATTGAAAGAACGGATCCTAGCGTTAGCTGCTCTCCACTGGCCGGAGGTAGTTCGACTACGGAGGCATATCCACCAGTATCCAGAGCTTTCTTTTCGAGAGGAAGCTACCAGTAGGCTGGTTGTCGAGACCCTGCGGGGGTATGGGATTGAGGTGAATATTGGAGTAGCCGGTACAGGAGTGGTGGCACATATATATGGGGAAGATCCGCATAGTAAAACCATTGCTTTGCGAGCTGATATGGATGCATTGCCGATTCAAGAAGATAATGACGTGGTGTACAAGAGTAGTTGCCCAGGGGTGATGCATGCTTGTGGGCACGATGTGCATACAGCTTCCTTGTTGGGCGTTGCCAGAATATTGCAAGAGACGAGGCATTTATGGAAAGGGACGATAAAATGCCTTTTTCAACCAGGGGAAGAAGTACTGCCTGGAGGGGCGAGTCTTATGATTCAGGAGGGAGCCTTAGAGCATCCCGCTCCAGTCTGTATTTTTGGTCAGCACGTGGCCCCAGATTTGGAGGTCGGGAAAGTAGGGTTTCGGCCTGGGATCTATATGGCATCCTCAGATGAATTATACTTGACTATTCGAGGGAAAGGGGGGCACGGTGCGATGCCACACCTTACCGTGGATCCCATTGTGGTAGCGGCGCATATCATTACTGCTTTACAGCAAATTACAAGTCGGGCTGCACACCCAGCAATGCCTACTGTGCTGACTTTGGGGAAGATCAACTCGGTGGGGGGGGCAACGAATGTGATTCCGGATGAGGTACGAATAGAAGGCACTTTTCGGACCTTTGATGAACAGTGGCGGGCATCTGCAAAGGAACAAATGCAGCGGATGGCAGTAGGGATAGCGGAGGGAATGGGTGCCTCTTGTGCGTTTAAAATTGTTAAGGGCTACCCTGTACTGAAAAACGAGGAGTCGCTTACCCTGCGTGCAAAAGTAGCAGCCATGGAGTTGTTAGGCGCTGATCAGGTAGTTGATTTACCTATTCGAATGACCTCTGAAGATTTTGCTTGGTATACCCAAGAATTACCGGGTTGTTTTTACCGTTTGGGCACTAGAAATGAACGTCTAAATTGCACTTCAGGAGTTCATACAAGTACCTTTGATATCGATGAGCAGGCCTTGGAGCTTGGAATAGCATTAATGTCTTGGTTGGCAATAAGTGAATTATTAGTTGGAGAATAAAAAATAAAAACAAATTATTATTTTTTATTTTATATTTTTTGAAATAAAATACTTTTTTATTTATTTTTAGTGTAAAAAAGTGGTTTAAAAGTTGGTTTTATTATACATTGTCGCGCCTTTTTACCTTAAATAAGTATTTCTATTTCTTTTATTAACTAACAACCAACTTTTATTATGAACGCATTTCTATCTTTAGGCCGTTGGCTCTTCATGCTTCCTTTTGCTATTTTTGGTTTGTTTCATTTTATGGGTGCAGATGGCATGGCGGGTATGGTTCCTTCGTATCTGCCTGGAGGAGTACTTTGGGTGTACCTAACAGGAGCCGCTTTGGTTGCGGCCACAGTAAGTATGGCTATTGGTAAGTACGACAAGCTGGCTGCTACGCTCCTAGCCGTGTTTCTGCTTATTTTAGCGGTGCTGGTTCACCTACCTGGGGCTATGGCAGGAGACCAAAGCGCTATGTCAATGATGTTAAAAGACATTATTATGGCAGGTGCGGCGATGATGTACGCTACGGATCGCGCGCAAGATAAATCTTAGGTTTTTTCTTGGAATAGGTGCTATTTTCTTCAAAAAGTAAAGAGCGTTTACCTTGATGCTTCATCAGGATAAACGCTCTTTTTTAACTGCGATTGGGGATTACTTTATTCTCCCGCTTGTCCTTTTACATAGGTGGTATAGACGTATACATCGGCATCTACATCGCCCAGGTGGCGGTCAACCAATTCTTTCACATCTTCCCATTTTAACCCCCCCACTCCAGTTGCCAACCGAGGCAAGGCAACGCTCTTAAGGCCTTCCTTCTCGATCATTTTCTTAAGAGCATGTAATGCGTGGTTCACATTTGGGAGCGTTGCGCGTCCTGGATGTCCACTGTGATGGTGGCCCGAAGCGGGCTCTTGGGTAAGTAAATTAATAATTCGGGCGCCACCTACACCACTCCAAATCCAAGCTTCGCCTGGCGCTGGGTTTTGTTGTTGGCAGTAGTGCTTAAAATCCTTAAACATAGAAGGCCACTCCTCCCGTAGGCTCAGGGCCAAACCGCTATCGAAATGATCAAATGGTGCTACACCATGAGCAATTGCTTGCGCTTTAGACAAAAGAATATCTCCGCTTACTTCCTTAATCATAATTTTGGAATCGTTTAATGAATAATGGTACAAAGTAAGCGGGCAACTGCTTCTTCTATGGATGACGAGCGCCACCTGATCCAATGATTTAGATCACAGCGCCCTCCACGAAGGTCTTCATCTTCTCTATAGCATAGTCTACTTCCTCTTTCGTATTGTAGTGTGAAAAAGAAAAACGGATGCTTTTGCGACTTGGATCTGCTTGAATGGCCTCTAGCACGTGGCTACCTTTTTCGGAGCCACTGGAGCAAGCGCTACCACCAGATACGCTTATTCCTGCGATGTCCATGTTGAATAGCATTAATTCACTTTTAGGACTTGCTGGGAACGATACGCTCAATACGGTGTACAGGCTATTTCCGTCTAAATCGCCATTAAATTGAATACCAGGAATAAGTTCTTCGAGGCGTTTTCGGAGGTAGGAACGAATTTCTCGGATATGTTCGGAGCGCTGCTCCATTTCTGCCGTAGCGAGTTCCAGTGCTTTGGCCATACCTACAATTCCGTACACGTTTTCCGTTCCACCACGCATATTGCGTTCTTGGGCACCGCCATCGATAAATGGATTGATTTTTACTCCACTATGGATATAAAGGAATCCAACGCCTTTAGGGCCATGGAATTTATGAGCTGCCCCAGAGAGAAAAGTTACCGGAATTTCTTGGACGTTAACGGGGAAGTGACCGATGGTCTGTACCGTGTCGGAATGAAAATAGGCTCCAGCTGCTTGGCACATTGCCCCCACGCGCGCAATGTCCGTCATGGTTCCAATTTCATTGTTCGCATGCATGAGGGAAACGAGTGTTTTTTTATCTCCACCAGACTGAAGGGCGGCCTCTAGCGCTTCGTAGTTGATTCTGCCGAGTTGGTCCACGGGAAGCCAGATTACTTCTACACCATTGTGGCGTTCGACGGTTTGGATGGCGTGCAACCCACAGTGGTGTTCTGTGGGGCTGCTTATTATTCGTTGAACACCCAAGTCACGTACAGCACATTTAATGGCGGTGTTGTTGCTTTCGGTGCCTCCCGAGGTGAAAAAAATCTCTCCTGTTCCGGCTCCGATACGTTGGGCTACGGATTTACGTGCTGCTTCTAGTAGGGTTCGAACACCTCTTCCCTCAGCATGAATACTGGAAGGATTACCAAAGTGTTCCCTCAATACGGGAACCATTGCTTCGATGACGGCCTCTGAAACAGGGGTGGTGGCTGCGTTGTCAAAATAAACTCTGCGCATAGTTAAGGGCGAAAGGTTAACGCCTCCACTCAGTGATGTCGCTCATGATCTTTTTTGCTAGATTATCAGCGATCACCGCGGAGGAGCTTTCTGAATAGATCCGAATAATTGGTTCGGTATTAGAAGGCCGCAAATGTACCCAACCTTCTTCAAAATCTATCTTTAATCCGTCTTCTGTATTTATTTTTTCATTTCGATATTTGTGACCCAGCTGCTCAAAAATTGCTTTTAGGTTAATATCGGGGGTAAGTTCGATTTTATTTTTTACCATTTGGTAATTTGGATAACGGGCACGAAGCGTAGAAATTTGGGTGCCTGATTGTGCCAAGTGGCTCAGGAACAAAGCGATTCCTACAAGAGAATCCCTGCCGTAGTGAGAAGCTGGATAAATAATACCTCCATTTCCTTCTCCTCCAATCACCGCGTTCACTGCTTTCATTTTCTCCACCACGTTTACCTCCCCTACAGCTGCTGCGTAATAGGAGCCTCCGCGTTGCAGGGTTACATCACTAAGGGCGCGGCTGCTCGATAGATTGGAAACAGTATTACCTGGTGTTTTACTCAACACATAATCAGCGACAGCCACAAGGGTATATTCTTCTCCAAATAGTTCTCCATCTTCATTCATAAATACCAGTCGATCTACATCCGGATCTACTGCAATTCCCAAGTGGGCTTTATGCATTTTTACAGCGCTACTTAGTTGCCCTAAGTGCTCTTTCAATGGTTCTGGATTGTGGGCAAAATGGCCGTTTACCTCCCCATTTAGTAGCTCATAGTCACATCCAAGTGACTTTAGAAGCGGGGGGACTGCCAACGCTCCAGTTGAGTTAATGGCATCTACCACGACTTTAAACTTTTTTTGCCGAACTGCTGCGACATCTACCAATTCGAGATCCAAAACCTGTTCTATATGCCGTTGAATCCAGTTATTCTCCTGTTGGTAGGAGCCCAGCTGATCTACTTTTGCATATTCAATGTTGCCTGCTTCTGCCAATTCTAGTACGGCTTTTCCGTCTGCCGCGCTAATGAATTCTCCTTTATGATTGAGCAGCTTGAGGGCATTCCATTCTTTAGGATTATGACTGGCGGTCAATATGATGCCGCCGCCTGCTTGCTCTCCAGGGACAGCGACTTCCACAGTTGGGGTGGTGCTTAGTCCTAGGTCAATTACGGATATTCCAAGTGATCGGAGGGTATTGATTACCAGGGCGCTGACGATTTCTCCGGAGATACGACCATCTCGGCCTACTACGATTTTGGGATTTCCGGTGGTATGGAGGACCCATTGGCCAAAGGCTGCCGTGGAGGAGACAATATCCAAAGGTGTGAGGTTATCACCTGCCTTTCCACCGATGGTTCCTCTGAATCCTGAGATTGATTTGATTAACGACATAATATTGTCTTTATGGTTGATTTATATGCAACAAAAGGAAAAAATGAGAGGCAAAGGAAAGAAATTAATCCAATGCTTGCGTGAAATCAGCAATGAGGTCATCAATATGTTCGATGCCCACTGAAATTCGAATTAAACCATCAGTAATACCATTCTGCTCCCGTAATTCCTTTGCCACATGAAGGTGGGAGGAGGAGGCCGGGTGTAGAATCAAGGTATCCACATCTCCTAAGGTCGGTGCCAATGCGCAATGTTGAATGCGGTTCATGCATCGAAGTCCTGCTTCGAATCCTCCTTTCAATTCAAAGCTTAGCATACCACCTGCGCCAAGAGGCATTTGTCGTTTGGCCAACTCGTAGTCGGGGTGGGAAGTCAATCCGGGGTAATTCACATTCGACACTGCTGGGTGTTTTTCCAAAAAAGTAGCCAATGCCAGGGCATTTTCGCAGTGTTGGCGCATACGTAGCGCCAGTGTTTTTAAGCCATTGTTGGTGAGCCAAGCTTCAAAAGGAGAGCAGTTGGTACCCACGAGCTTCATCGCTTTCCATACTTTTTTACGCATCAGTTCGTGATCGCGTCCTACTACCACACCCGCAATACTGTTTCCATGTCCATTGATGTATTTGGTGGTAGAATGAACGATAAAGTCTATTCCAAACAAAAATGGCTGCTGAAGGTATGGAGAGGGGAACGTGTTATCTACCGCTGTCCACACACCATACTGTTGTGCCAGTTTGGCTATACCTTCTAGATCGATACAGGCCATGGTTGGATTGGCAGGGGTTTCGGCATACACTAGGCGAATATTGGAAGAGTGCTTTAGAGCGGTTTCTACTTGGTGGAGATCTCGGAGGTTAGTGAAAATCACCTCTACGCCCAAGGGCTCTACCACTGCTTTCAGTAGTTCTGTCGTTCCGCCGTATAGGTTGCCTTGTGTTAAAATGGCATCTCCCGCTTTTAATAGACCTAATAACAGGGTGGAAATAGCTGACATCCCTGAGGAAGTCATGACAGCCGTTGCCTCTATCCCTAAACCATGGGCCTCTAATTTGGCAATTTTTTGAGCAACCGTGTCTACTGTTGGGTTGGCATACCTGCTATACGTATGTCCGCTTTCAATATCTTTAAAAATACTGATGCCTTGGTCCATGCTCTCAAAGGAGAAAGAAGACGTAGCATAAATAGGCAAAATATGTGGAGGGACGGTGCGTAACTCAGTCTCCTCTTTTACTAGAATAGTCTCTTTTTTCATGGCGTAAAAATAAAATTCCATCAAAAAGGTTTTCTCAACAACGGGTTATTTGCAATTTGGGTACAAAGAACGCTTTTTTGCTTGATAATGGGGGAAAGCGGCCTTGTAAATTACGTATTTCATCAGATCAAAACCAGAATGTCCCATTCCTCGATAGTCGCCGTACGGAAATCACGTTGATTGGGATGCAGCTCGCTTAAGGTGAGGCCACTCCTTAAGTCAATGCTCTTCTGGTCTTCCCATTATTTTCCCTTCGCCAAACCGCTGGAGTAACTCAGCAGCTTCTTCACTGTGGGTGGTAGTTGCGCCTGCGTTAAGGGTGCTTAGATCTGGTAATCCAGCATCAATCCAGGCGGAGTACCAGACGCTGGAGATAGCATGGATGGAAGCGCGCATGCGCTCCTCCACCATTCCCTTCATTCGTTCTTGATAGGCGGCTGCAAATTCTCTACACTGTGTCCAGACTTGTTGGCCTTGCCGAACATCTGGACAAAGCTGGCGGTTACTGGGAAAATACTTTCGGAGCATCCATTCTATACCCAAGACACTATCTACCAATTGGTGGCTATCCAAGGTGATTTTCCAAAAATAGGTACTCGGATCGCTGATGTATTCTGGTTTCCCTACCAAGTAGTCGTATTCCTCATCTGCAAATAATTCTGGGATGCGACTTTCCCAGAATCCGTGAATACCTAACTGACCGGTTTTCTGGCCATTATAGTTACTGGTAGTGTGGAGGGGCACATGTGCATCTCCGATATAATGGCCTAAATCAGCGCAGAGCTTTAATAGTTGTTCTTGGTCTTTTTGAGCAAATGCGCGAACCAGTCGATGGTACATTTGCTGAAGGTTCCACGGTAAAATACCGTGTTCGGATAAGGATTCAGTAAAAAATACTTCTTGTAGAGTAGGCGGAATTTCGAAGCAATCTACTTCAGCCGCTTTGAGGAGGCTGTCAAGCGGCAGGTTTTTGTCTTCTTTGTGAAAGCGGGGGATTATTTCTCGTGCAAAAAAGCCTTTCCAAGTGGCTTGGAGGGAGTCGGATGGGGCATATAATCGTAAGGTGTCTCCGCTAGCAGTAATTCCTTTTACCTCTGTGTAGTGCAAGAGGGCATCCAGCCATCTGACCGGTGGAAGGGCGTCAGGAGCGTGATATTGATCTAAGTCAATGTAGTGCCGTGGGGCTTCCCAGCTGAGCGCATAACGTCGCATATCTGGATCCACAGCGTGGTCTGCTAGGTAGTCAATATTAGGTTTAAAGAACACCTGCATTTCCGGCGGAAGAGTGGTAGCTGCCATTCGATTGATGCGTTTATGGC
>Ga0208787_1000764_pt1 | contig 14707 bp, 16 predicted proteins | sample Wag4_2014_7_11_FD_187362 | JGI IMG/M metagenome (GOLD analysis project Ga0208787, IMG submission 187362) | Fresh water microbial communities from Ohio, USA - Utica-2 Time Series HT 2014_7_11 (SPAdes) (version 2) | ecosystem: Environmental > Aquatic > Freshwater > Water tank | place: USA: Ohio... | reverse complement strand
CACAACTTTCGGGTATAGGTGGTGGTTCTTTTTTATACAAAACATCTAAATAATTAGTGATTAAATCTTTAAAATTTTTCATATCAACTTTTAAAGGTTCATATTGATACGAAAAATAAACTCCCAAACGGTTACTTTCAATAACTCCATCTGGATATATAAAAACAATACCTAATGTTTTTGCCGCTTTTATAGATACGTTGTTAATTTTTTCTAATTTTTTTCTGACGCTTTCCTTTTTGCTCTCTGCTGTTTTTGCGGTGCTTTTTTCTGCTAAAAAATCTTCATCTGTTTCTAAATTGGAATACAAAAGACTATATGCGTGAAGTTGGGGACTATACTCATCAACTTTGCTTTTTAAACTATCATCTGAAAATTTATCAGTTTTATTATTTTCTTCTCTTTTAAATTTAGAGGTTTTGAAGTCTACAATTCCCGCATTTCCATCTAAAAATTTTATAATAGCATCACCTTTGCCTTTTAATCTAAAAGGTCTTTGCTTGTTATCTAAAATTTCTTTTGAGAAAAAAATTATATTATATGGATCTATAACTTCGCCATCAGGCAAATCTTGACTAATCTTTTTACAGTCTCCTAAAAAATGTTTTTTTTCTATTCCATCTAATGTTGATGTAATTCCTGCAGAAACTCCCGAATTATATATGTTGTAGTTTTTTTTTAAATAAGCGCAGTGATAACAAATATATGAAAGATCACTTGGACTAATTATATAAACTTTATTTTTATCTGCCATTAAAGATATTAGTGTGTTGTTTCTTTAAAATTTTTTTTATCATACTCATTGAGAACTTTTGCAACACTTAGTCTAACCAAATTAATTAATTTTAACTACTCTTTTTATCATTTTACTATTCTTAGATTAACTTTTCTTTCAAAAAGTTCTGATTGTTCTGTTTTAACTCCACTTTTTACAATTCGTGGGTAACAGATGTAGTAAAATATTTTCTTATAATTCTTTGCAGAATAATATTTTTTATAAGTAATATTTAACGCGGGAAAAACGTGAATTGTATCCATTAACTGACGATAACATCTATGCCAACAAAAATAATATGAAACTAATGCATAATATAAAATTCTTGGTTCAAGTCTTGGAAGTGCTTCTAAGAATTCAAAATATGTTTTCTTCTCACCAATAAATTTTCTAAATAAATCTGTAGTTTTAATATTGATCTTATATTTTTTTTGATAAATTAATTGTACTCTAGCACTCTCAGCATCAAATATGCGTAATCTTCTTTCACTTTCTTGTTTTTTAATATGTTGCTCTAAAAGAATGACTTTATTCATATCATCGCAACTAATGAGATTCTAAAAACTCATAAATTTTAATATTGAACCGATTTGTGGGTGTGAATTATTTTTTTCTAGTAATTGTGGTTGTATAAAAAAGATATTCGTTAATACTATATTTTTAATAAAGGTAGTATTTGTATATACATTTTAAGTAAATCTTATCTAACTGCCCATTCTTCAGAAAACTGCTCTGCCTGAATTAAGACTAAATCAATTGCTTTTTGTTCTTCGTCAGGTGGATACTTATTTCTTTTGAGAATATTCTTAATAATCAGTCTTAATTTTGCTCTGACAGATTCTTTTACATTCCAATCAACAGTTACATTCTTTCTTAACTTTTCTGCGACTTCTCTGGCAATCTTAACTAAAAGTTCATCACCCATTAATTCTTTTGCAGAGTTATTATCTGACAATGCATCATAAAATGCGACTTCACTTTCATTTAGATTCATTTTTTTTGCTTTCTCTAAATCTTTTTTTAATTCTTTTGCCATTTGAATAAGTTCTTCGATAACTTGTGCCGCCTCTATTGCTCTATTACTATATTTATCTAGTGCGTTTTTAAGTAATTCAGAAAATTGTTTTTGTTTAACAATATTATTTTTAAATCTAGTTTTCATTTCATCTTTCATTAGTTTTTGAAGTAACTCTACTGCAAGATTTTTTTGAGGCATCTTTTTTACTTCTGCAAGAAACTCATCAGATAATATTGAAATATCAGGAGACTCAAGTCCTGCTATTTTAAATATATCTGTAACACCATCTCCAACTAATGATTCTGAAACTAATTGTTTAAGTTGAAAGTCTACATTTTTGTATCGTCCGTCAGTACCAGTTCCACTTTTTTTAATTAATGGTGCTCTGATTGCCTGATGGAATGCTACTTCTGCAGAATGTTGCATTGCTTCTTCCATTGTTCCACAAAGTGCAAATGCTTTTGTAATTGCAAGAACGGTATCGCAATATCTTCTTTTACCATCGGGTTTCTGCAGAATATTATCTAAGCAAGCAGGTAAAAGTTTTAATGCATTTTTTTTATAATCTGACCAATCAACTGGATGTAATAAATCTTGTGCAACTTTAAGTTTTTCCTCAAGTATCTTTAATGCTTCATCGGTATTAATTGTTGGTTGACCTCTTCCATTGCTGTTTGCATAAGTTGCTAATGCTTCTTTAAGTTGAGGTGCAATACCAATATAATCAACTACTAACCCACCAGGTTTGTCACCAAATACTCTATTAACTCTTGCGATTGCTTGTGCAAGATTTGCTCCTTGCATAGGTTTATCTACATACATTGTGGTTAAACATGGTGCATCAAAACCTGTTAACCACATATCTCTTACAATCACTATTTTCAAAGGATCAGATGGATCTTTAAATCTTTTTTCCAAATCTTTCTTTTGTAGTCTATTGGTATGATGTGGTTGAAATTCTTTTGGGTCAGATGCTGAAGCAGTCATCACTACTTTCATTTGACCTTTTGATAATTCGTCATCATGAAGTTCTGGTTTTAATTTTCTTAATGCGTCATAAAACTTCACACAAATTTCTCTACTCATACATACAATCATTGCCTTGCCTGGTTGCGTTTTGGATCGAGTATCAAAATGTTTTATTAAATCTTCAGTTATTTGTTTAATTCTAGGTTCTGCACCAACAACCACTTCTAATTGTGCCCATCTAGATTTTGCTCTTTCTTTTTCTCTATCATCATCAACACTATCATCAAAAATTTCTTCAACTTTTTCATCGATAATAGGAATTTCATTTTCTTTAAGACTTATTTTTGCAAGTCTAGACTCATAATAAATTGGAACTGTCGCACCATCTTCAACTGCTTGCTGAATGTCATATATAGATACATAGTTTCCAAATACTGATTGAGTATCACGATCATCTTTAGAAATAGGTGTTCCTGTAAATGCAACAAATGTAGCATTAGGCAAAGCATCTCTCATTGATTTTGCTAACCCATATTTTATTTCACCAGTTTTTTTATCTACATGACCTTTAAATCCATATTGTGTTCGATGTGCTTCATCACAAATTACAACTACATTATGACGATCTGTAAGTGTTGGAAATTTATCTTGTCCTTTATCTAATCCAAATTTATGAATTGTTGTAAATATTATTCCACCCGATGGTTTATTGTTTAATTGTTCTCGTAAATCTTTTCTACTTTCTGCTTTTGATGGAGACTCTGCTAATAAATTTCCTGCATCATTAAAAGTATCAAATAGAGATCCGTCTAAATCTTGTCTATCTGTTACCATTAGTAATGTGGGATTTTCTAACCTAGGTTCTGTAATTAATTTTCCTACAAGACAAGTCATCTCTAAACTTTTTCCTGCTCCTTGTGTATGCCAAATTACTCCACCCTTTTTATCTCCATCTGGTTTGCTGGAAGAAACTATTCTTTCTACTGCTTTTTGAACTGCATGATACTGATGATATTCTGCAATTTTCTTAATAATATTTTTATCTTCCTCAAAAATACAAAAGTGTTTTATAAATTGAAGAAAAGTTTCTTTATTAAATAAACCTTTAATTAAAGTTTCTAAATCTCTATGTTCTCCAATAGGATCAATTTTATCTCCATCTATTGTTCTCCATTTCATGAATCTTTCTTGATCTGCTGTAAGTGAACCAACTCTTGCTTCAACTCCATCACTAATAATTAAATTAACATTGGTATAAAATAAATTTGGAATATTATCTTTATAAGTTTGCAACTGATTAAATGCTGACCAAATATCTGCTTTTACATCTGCAGGATTTTTAAATTCTATTACAGATAATGGAAGTCCATTTATAAAAACTACAACATCAGGTCGTCTTAATCTTTTATCTCCTTTAACTTCAAATTGATTAACAACTAAGAAATCGTTATTTTCTACGTTATCGAAATCAATTAATTTTAATTGATGACCTACTTCTTGATCATCTTTCATATAAATGATTTTAAAACCCTTTGTTAACCACGAATGAACTTCGCGATTACAATTAAATAAATCTAGAATATTGGGATTAAGAATTTGTATAATTGAACTATTGATTTTTTGACTAGGAATATCAGAATTAATCTTGATAAGAGCAGATCTTAATCTTTCCTCAAGTATTACTTTTCCAAATTCATCTCTCTCTGGATTGTTTCCATCAGGAGAAATTTCGTATCCTTCTTTATATTGATAATCAAGTTCCTTGAACCATTCTATGCTCTGAAGTTCTACTGTTTCTTCATTAATTATTGACATATTATTCTATAATTTTTTACATTTTCATTGATAATTCGCCAGATATTAGTTTTGTTATGAATGTGTCTCTTAAATGAGTAATGGTTTGCATTTCTTTATTTAATTGAAATATTTTTTGAAACAAAGGTTCTGAAATTTTTCCAAATAATTTCATTATTTTATATGGTGGGCATATAACTTTTATATTTTTTATCTCATTAGTAGACAAGTTAACTTGAACACCACTATTCGCAGTTTTTCTAATTCTTTTTAGAAAATTTACCTCATTTGTTAGACAATAAATATAAGGGTAGTTTGATATTTGATCTTTATGTTTTATTAAACCTACACGTTGATTAACTAAATATTTTTTATCTTGTTCAAAGAACAAGGCAGTATGACCAAGCAATTTCACATTATTTTTCAAGTCTGTCATACACATTAGAATGTCACCAGTTTTAAGTTCATATTCGTTCATTTTGGAAGTTAATTTTGATGTATAAAAATCAGTTTTGTAATTTTGATTAAATCCACCACCAACTTTTATGTGACCCATTTTAAATACACCGTATGGCGTTATTGTTTTAGAAGATAGTTCTTTACTTTTAAATGCATAACCATTCTTAAAATCAATTAAATCTTTAAAACTACAAATTTGCCATCCTTTGGGCATCTTTCCCAACTCTGAGTCTTCAAAAGCATCTGGAAATAAATTAGTTATTTCGTCTGCAAGTCCTGTTGTATTACCATTAATTATTGACTCTGTTGGATCAAATTCAACGAACCAAGACTTGAAAATATTTTTTGCAATGTCTTCAAGGGTTTTGCTTAATTTATAATTAAGTTCAATTTTTGACTCCAAGTCAGACAAAAAATTTACTATGTTTTTTTTTTCTATTTCATTTTCGTTAATTGGTACAGGCAACTCACGAAGAGATTTTAGTGATATATATTGTTGAGTTGAACCTTGAAGCATTAATTTTATCTGATTTTGTCCTAATGCAGATTTCAAATAAAAATATAACCACTTTGCTTTTAATTCATCTCCAATCTTAAATAGTCCAATATTTTTAATAGCATAATTGGGTATATCTTTAACAAGATAAAGTTCCCCAACTGTGCCTATCATTGATATTAAAATATCCCACTTATCTACTTTGCTTCTTTTATTAATTGCATCAAAATCTTTATCACTAATATTATAGGTTCCATCTAAATCAATTTTACCATCTTTTAAATGTCTTGTGGTAACTAAAGGTTTACCTCCACTCTCAACTTGTTTTGGAGAGTCGTGTGTTCCATCTCTCACTGATTGACAGTAATTTTCTGCTTTTATTCTATGTCTCAAATTCATCAAAATTTTCTAAATTTTTTTTAATCTTTTTATCTAAATTTTGATTTTCAATTATTTGAGAAAAATAATCTTTTTTTAATTTTTTTAATTTCTCTCCAAAAGAAACACTATCATCTTCTTCATCTGCTAACTCTACATATCTACCTGGTGTTAAAATAAAACTATTTTTTTCAATTTCTTGAGTCGTAGAACTTTTGCAAAAATCCTTTTGATCCTTATAATCTTTTCCTGTTCGCCAATTTTCAACAGTTTTTGAAATTTTTTCTATATCTTCATTAGTGAAAACCCTAAGTACTCTTGATTGCATAGTTCCAAAATCTTTTGCATCAATAAATAAAGTTTCTTTTCTTCTGTCTCTGCCATTTTTTGTTTTGTCATTTGTTAAAAACCACAAACAAACTGGAATTCCAGTATTTAAAAAAAGTTTTTCTGGGAGAGAAATCATCACTTCAACTACATCTCCTTTAATCATTTTTTCTCTGATTGTTCCCTCGCCAGAGGTATTTGAACTCATAGATCCATTTGCAAGAACAACACCTGCTTGACCGCTTGGTTTAAGTTTCCACAAAATATGCTGTAACCATGCATAGTTTGCATTTCCTATTGAAGGTCTTCCATATTTCCAACGAACATCATTCTCGTATTTCTCTCCACCCCAGTCTGAAATATTAAATGGTGGGTTTGCCATTATGTAATCAAATTTTAAGTCAGGAAATTGATCATTAGCAAATGTATTTCCATGTGTTTTACCTAAATCAACTGACAAACCTCTAATTGCTAAATTCATTGCTGCTAATCTCCAAGTAGTTGGGTTGCTTTCTTGACCATATATAGAGACGTCATCAACTTTACCTCCATGTGATTTTATAAATTCTTCGCTTTGAACAAACATTCCTCCAGATCCACAACATGGATCATAAATTCTTCCTTTGTGTGGCGATAATACTGAGACTAAAATTTTAACGACATGACTTGGGGTATAAAACTGACCTCCTTTCTTACCTTCTGCTGTTGCAAACTGACCTAAAAAATATTCATATACCTCACCCAATAAATCACTTGCTTTTTGCTCTTCTGTAAAACCAATTTGGGATATCTTATCAATTAATTGACCTAACACACCTTCCTCTAATTGTGTTCTGCCAAATCTTTTATCTAATTTTCCTTGTAAAAATTTATTTTCATTTTCAATTTCAATTAATGCTTTATCAATGATTGATCCAATATCAGGTTGTTTTGCTTGTGAACGAATTTTTTCCCATCTTGATTTTTGAGGAACCCAAAAAACATTATCCTTAGTATAGTAATCTCTGTCTTCTAATTCTTTTTCATAAACTTTAGGATCTTCACTAATAAACAAATCAGACTTCGAGTCAGATACCATCTTTTTAATGTTGTTTTTTTGAATATCGAAAGTGTCTGAAATGTATTTTAAAAAGATTAAACCAAGCACAATATGCTTATATTCAGCAGCATCCATTTGATTTCTTAATTTGTCTGCTGATTTCCAGAGAGTTTCTTTAAAGTCTACTTTTTGAGTATTTGTTTTTTTTGGCATACTTAAATGTAAGGTATTTTACAAAAGTATTCCACTTTCATTTGTAAATGAAATATAACAAAAATATTTAACTGAAGTTTCTAGGCAACTCTTAAAAATTCTTGATTTTCTTCTCTAGTTAAAATCTTAAAAACCCAAGAAACCGGAAACTTTTTACGTGTTGATTTTGTCATTGTGTCTGAGATTTCTCTGAAAGTTTTTCCTTGTTTTCTCATTACTTTCATAAGACGTATTAATGACTGTTCTTTTTCACAAGGTACATAAAATCCATTATCATCAATGTCCCATCCAAACTTTTTTTTGCCACCAGTGTAACGATTTTCTTTGATCATTCTTTGTTTAGTTGCCTTTGATTTTTCAGATATTTGTTTTGCGTAGAACTCTGCAAAAACTGATAATAGTTTAAGAAATACACCACCAATTGCATCTGAACCTGTTACTTCTCCACCAATATCTACAAAGTGCAGTGATACTTTTTGACGTTTAAATTTCTCAACTAAAGTTAAAAGATTTAATGTGTTTCTAGAAAATCTATCGAGATGAGAACAAATAATATGATCTCCCTTTTTAAGTTTTTGCAATAATTCAAAACCTTTTTCTCTTTTTTCGAATGGAACTGTTCCAGATACTTGCTCTGTTAAATGTTCATCTATTTTTAAATCTTTAATGTTTGCGTATGAAATCGCCTTTGATAATTGCGTATCTATTGAACTACCTCTATCAAAACTTTCGATATCACTATTTCTTCCGTAGAAATAAGTTGTCATTTTTATCCTTTCTTTTGTTTAATGTGAGAACTCACAGATAAAATGGTACGATTCCATTAAGGTAAATCAAGCATTTAGGCAGGTAATTTTTTACTTATAGATAATTTGATAAATTGTTACTCTTAAAGAATGAGTAAAACTGAGAAAAAAAACTACTATAAAAAAGGTGGTAAAGATTATTACAGCAGAAGAATAGGAACTGATGGTTCAAGAATTTCAACTGATATTCACGTTTATCGTTGGTTTTGGTGTTTCTTAAAAATAGCAAAAGAATTAGAAGATCAAAATCAAAAATTAAAGATACAAAATAAAATATATCAAATTAAGATTAATCGTTCACACAAATGGTTTAAATTAATTAATATAGATAAATTTTCGAAATCTATAAAAATTAATAATGCTGATATCAAGAATTTTTATGGCAAAGTAAAACGTTTATTTAATAACGCTTTTTACCCTAAATATAGAAAATTATTTTTAGAACCAACAACAACAGTAATAAAAGATAAAGAACAGTTAAAAAAAATTGATATTGAAAATTACAATATTATAATTTTTCCAAAAGAAAACTCTCATAGAAGAAATCTTATTGACTTGAATATTATTAATAAAAATTCTAAAGAAAAAAAGTCACGAGGGTTCAAACCAAAAACACAGGCACAAATTGCAATTAAAGGTAGAGACGCAATCTTAAAAAGATTATTTCATACTTTTAGAATTTTACATAATCAAGAACAACTTAATAGATTAAAAAAAAAACCTCTCAACAATTTAGAACTTTTTAATGAATTACAGAATCAACTTAAAACAAATTCTAAATTAGAAGTTAAAGATGAATACATAAAAAAATATGCAGACGACTCTATAGCAAGAGATAGAATTAAAGAAACGTGGTACTACGATGAATATGCTGACAATTACAAAGGAAAAGAAATACAACCAAAAAAACTTATAATGAGAAAATATCCTTATAAATATTTTTCAAAACAATTAAAAAGTTTTTCAAGAGACTACAAACAAGCAAAAATATTAATAATTAATCTTTGTAACGGCAAATTTCCTTGCTTCGATCGCGTTACCAAATAAACCGCTAAAAACCTCACTATTTTAATAAGAACTTTTAAGTGTTTACACTTATGTGCTGAAAAATCAGACGTTTGAATGCCTTATACTTTAAGTATGACAATAAATAACACAAATAAAAAAAATACGATTGCATATAAAGTAAAATTTAATGCAAGTGAGATTGTCGTTAACGATAACTCACAATCAATGTTTAAATCAAAACATCACATTAAAAAAAATTATTTTAAAATAAAAAAAGATAATTTTTTTGAAATTATACTAATTGCTAGTGACTTCTCAAATTGCTTTGAAAAAGCAAAAAACTTTTACAGAAGTCAGTACAATAAAGAAGCAAGTTCAATTGAAGTTACTCAAATAAAAAGAGCAACTAATACTTCTACGAACTTGTCAAATCAACAAAAATTAGTTGCTTAAGGAGCAAACAATATGACTTCAATAAGTCAAACACAAACAAAAGAAATGAAACAAATAATATCAGATGAAATCAAAGATATATTTGTTTTAGATTATAACTTCGATGTAGCATACAATATTATTGATGATACATCTGGCAATAGTTACGGTGGCGACGACACAGTAAATATTTCTGATGTAAAATATTTTACAACAGAAAAACAAATGAAAGAATTTCTTTCAAGCGTGAAAGAATGTCCTGACGAAGCGTTAGACTCTTGTTATAATAGAGTAGACACAACAGCAGAATATTCTCACATAGAAGAAGATAATTCGACATCTAAGAAGATAAGTTTGATCGACTATTTTAATACAGATAGTAACTCTTGTCTTAGATACTTGAATGAATTCTTAAGAAATAATCCTGAATACGAACTAGTTGGTGACTTTAAGTTAGTTAAAAAAACTAATTTAACGAAATAGATAAATCTACGATTTCTCGAGTAAAAAGTTGATTTTTAATAAACATAGTTACAGTGAATTATCCTGCGAAGGTTTTATCTGTAACGATGAGATAAGTGAGTTCAACTTTTATCCTGACAATGATTCATTAAATCATAAAAGATTGGGTTTCGATTTACTCACTGTCTAATTGGTGAACACGACAACAGTTCATACATACACGTGATGTGGTGATGAACTGTTGTTGAAAAACTTAAAAAAATAAAAACAATCAATGAAATAAAAAAATGATTAATATTGAAACAGAAGATGAAACTTTAAAATTTTTTCAAAAAATGAATGATGAGAATTGGGTTAGTGATACTGAACTTTTTGAAAAAAGTTACGAATTGAATAAAAATAAAGAGAACTGTGAAAAAATGACAATAGTAAGAGCAAATAAAAAAGTGCCTATGAGCGGGATGAAAAAACCAAAAGGGATTAAGGAATGGTTATGAAAAAAATAATAAAAAAGTTTCCTGAACATTATTTGTTTTACAATGATGATATTAAAGTCGTTGATACTGAAACATTAAATCAATCGCCAATATTGAATGTAAATATCAACTCATCAATGTTTGGCGGGTTAGAGTCTGAGTTGGAAAATATTTATCACACTCTAAAAGATTTGCCTGATGTTCCCTCCGTACAACATCCATTACATATGTATGAAACTTTGGATGGTAAAACAAACACTCTTAAAGAAGATGTAGAAAGTGCTTTAACCCGAATAAGAGAAGTGTCTGACTCATTGCGATCTGTATGTTTAGATTATTACTTCGATAAAGATAATCAACAAAAATTAAATTGAGATTTGAAAAAAAACCACTTACCAAATTTAAATGACCAAGATCACAAAATTAATTCACTTAGAAAATTGTAATACGTTAACTTTAATTAAAAGAACTACAGTCAAAAATAATAAAAAATATGAGTGTAAAAACTACTACGCAAAGTTTTATGTAGGTAGAGAACTATCAAAAGATGGTTTTAAATTAATATCTCTCAAAACATCAGACGAAAGACTAGCGACTAAAAAAGCAAAAGAAGTTTGGTTAGATTTTCTAGCAAATAAAAACAGCAGTCCAATCTTAAAGAAAAAACACACTGTTATTCCCAATATGATCTGTAGATATTTTTACAATAAGTATCATTTAGAATTATTAGAAAGAGCAAATCTAAAAGAAATAGATGACAATCTAGTTCACTCTACAAACACTCGTTACTTTACAGAAATAGATAATGTCATTGGCGATTTAAACATTAAAGACATCCACACAGAACATTTTGAAAAAATTAAAATTAATTTAATTACCAATAAAAAAGAACCTAAAACAATTAATAATTATTTTACAATCATCAAAGGCATATTCAAAAAAGCAATTGAGTTAAACGCAGTTCAATTAGTACCGACCTTTCCTAAGATTAAATCTAAAAAACCTTCTAGTTTTCAACCTTATACAAAAGATGAAATTCACCAGATTACAAATGAGTTAAGAAGAATATCTAAGACAGATTTAAGATATCCTCACTATGATGAGATCGCAGATATCGTAAACTTTCTTTATTTTGTGCCATTAAGACCAGGTAAAGAATTTTTATCACTTACACATAATGACGTTAAAATAATTACATCTATCCAACGACAAGAGATTTTAGTCATTGATCCACCCCATAGAAAAGTCCAACAGAACAATAATCCATTACCAAGTCATCCAATCGCCAAAGACATTTATTTGAGAAGGATATGTAGAAGATATCCTCGTGTTACGGGAAATGAATATTTGTTTTTCAATCACGAGAAGAATAGAGAAACACTTCAAAGAAAAATTGGAAAAATATTTGTTAAGACCAGTCGTAAACTAGGTCTATATGTTCTGAATAAGAGTTCTAAACGTCATAGACCACTTTATAGTCTAAGAGCATCAAACTTCATTGAGACCTACGCAAAATCAGGCAATTTAGACTTAATCGCAAAAGTCGGTAACACCAGTACGAATATGTTGAACAGTCGTTATCTACAGAAGTTTTCTGAACAGAAGATCGTTGAGATTTATAACAAACTTTATTCTAATTAATTCTTACTTTTCTAATAAACTCCAATTATTATAATATTTTTTCCAAACTTCTCTCCATCCATACCAATAAGATTTACTATTATCTCCTTGAAGAAATAATGCTCTATGACTCGTTATTTTCCTTTTAGAACCATCTTTTTTTTGTCCTTTGTGGTAAAGTTCATTAGATTTTTTTAATTCTCTATCAACTATTATTGTAGGAATAATAAAATACTCTTTAACTTTAGCATTTGATACACCACACAATATTACAAAATCATCTGTATTTTCTTTATTTAATTCTAAAAAAATTTCTCCATTTTTTTTTGCCGTATACTGAATAGTACCAAAATCTTCTTTCCAAAGACTGTATGATTTAACTCTAATTAATCTTTTGATATTTTTTTTTACAGCAAACAAATCATAAACAGCAGCATTATGAATATTAGAATTAAAGTTTCCAACTAACCAATTACGACTTGTTAATTCTAACTCTACTGAAAGTTCTCCTATACGACCAACAGATTGAGAATTTTTACCTTGTGTCATATGTGATTTTTAAGTACTTTTTTTACTTAACTTCTTTCATCTCTTAAATCAGAAAGACTCTTTCCATTATGTAACCACCATCTTGGTCCTTGTACTGCTGTCCAATCATAACCCATTTCAGTTAAAATAATAAAAGCAGCATCAGATAATGAAGTAATTTTATCTCTAAATTTTATTTGAGTTTCATCAAATACTTCACAGGTAATTGTTTTATCTTTAGCAAATTCTAATATTGTTTTTGGTGGAATATTAATCATAGCAAAATTAAATCTTTTTCTTACTTTTCTGCTTCTGTCTAATGCTTCTTTATCTTGTGGTGTTTCTACAATATCATTTTTTGGTGTAACGTTCTTACCACCCATTACTTCTGCTATTTCTAATATGGACTTTGCTTGTTCTGGTGAGGCATTAAAAAACTCTCTATTTTGTCTTATTCTTTTATCATCTAAACCTTCGTGTATCTTTTTCTCAATCTTTGAAGCATCCTTTACTTCAACGGCATAATAACATTCAAAAGGAAGTGGTGTGCTTGTGTTATCTAATTCTCTAATTCTTCTTTCTAGATTATCAGTAATGCCAATCTTAATAGTATCGGGCATTGATTGATTTATTAGAATATAAACTATTGGCATTTAAATATTTACTTTAATTAATCTTCTTTTTTACTTTGTAATTTATCCTTATCTAATAAAAAATTTAAATTGTTTACTCTTTCATTACTATTGTTTTTTATTTCCACTTCTTTAGATAATGATGGTTTAGATTTATTTAACATAAAAGTGAAAACCAAATAAATTATTATTGCTAAAATTATAATAGTATTTTTAATAATAAACGAAAGTCCAATACCCAAGTCTTTTACTGAAATTTTTTGTGTATACTCGATGTAGGAAAGGTACTGACTATGAATATAAACTGTTAAAGTAATTACCAATAAAAGTAATAAAAAGGCATTCAACTTAGGTTTTAACCAAAATATAAATCTACCTAATATAAATTGTCTACTTAATAATTTTGCTAAAAAATTTAACATTAAAATATATTAAACCCTAATAGTGCTAATAACGCTCCGATTGATTTATTCCTGTAACTTTTAATTATCTCTTTTTCTTCCTCGGCAACAAATGCCTCCAATTCGTCTTTTGGGTAATCGGAAATTTTCTTTTGTAATAATTCTAGTTTTTTTTCAAATTGTTTAATTGCTTTTTTTCTTATGTGTATTTTCAATCTATAAGATAAGTCATTTTTTTTTTCTACCATTCTATCAATTAATTTCATAATTCTCCCAACCACAACCACAAGCACCGCAACTACACTGTATCCAATTACATACCTCGCACAACTGGTCATCAACTGAATTTAAATCTTCTTTACAGTCAAAACAGTTTGTTTTTCTTACACTTATTTCTTTCGTTTTTATATCGTTAGTCTTTAAATAATCGGTTATTAAGTCTTGGTATTTTAATTCTATATTTTCATTTGGTTTTAATAAATTTTTTTTAAGAATTTCTTTTATAAATGTAGAGGTTTTTTTTTCACTTAACACAAAGATTTTTACTTCATCTTTCTCAACACCTCTTTGAGATTGTTCATCATATATGAAACCACCAATGTCTTTAATTACACCAAACCAAATATTGTTTCTTTTTCTTCCAATGTTTTTCATTAAGATCTTATAATATCATCAAAAAAGTTGTCTGCCAGTTGTCTGCCATCAAAAAATAAAGGAATTTGAAAAAAGATTAATGATTACTTGCTGATTTGGAGCGGGTGAAGGGAATTGAACCCACGACCTAATCGTTGGCAACGATTCGCTCTACCACTGAGCTACACCCGCTTAATAATCCAGTGAAATTAAACAAAAATAAATTATAATCAATTGAAAA
>Ga0208787_1000762_pt1 | contig 14722 bp, 13 predicted proteins | sample Wag4_2014_7_11_FD_187362 | JGI IMG/M metagenome (GOLD analysis project Ga0208787, IMG submission 187362) | Fresh water microbial communities from Ohio, USA - Utica-2 Time Series HT 2014_7_11 (SPAdes) (version 2) | ecosystem: Environmental > Aquatic > Freshwater > Water tank | place: USA: Ohio... | reverse complement strand
CACCAATATTAAATTCGTAATTGAAGGTGAGGAAGAAATTGGAAGTCCAAATTTAGCGACATTTGTAAAAGCAAATAAGGCTTTATTAAAAGCAGATGTGATCTTAATTAGCGATACCGCTATGATCAGCATGGACAATCCTTCCATCGATATTGGTGTGAGAGGATTGAGTTATATCGAAATAGAAGTGACTGGACCAAACAGAGATTTACATAGTGGTGTCTATGGTGGTGCTGTGGCAAATCCAATTACTATTTTATCTAAAATGATTGCCGCTTGTCATGACGAAAATAACCATATCACTATCCCTGGTTTTTATGATGACGTGATTGAATCAACAGATGCTGAACGCGCAAAAATGGCCGAAGCACCTTTTGATTTAAATGAGTTTAAGCAAGACTTAGGTATTGCGAATGTATGGGGCGAGAAAGGCTATAGCACGAATGAAAGAACTGGTATCAGACCAACATTAGAAGTGAATGGTATTTGGGGCGGCTACACAGGAGAAGGTGCAAAAACAGTTTTACCTTCTAAAGCATTTGCTAAAATTTCATGCAGATTGGTGCCAAATCAATCTTCTACAGTGATCACTGAAAAAGTGTTGAATTATTTTAAATCCATCGCGCCAGACAATGTGACTGTTACTGCTTTTGAACATCATGGCGGCGAACCTTATATCACACCAATAGATTCACACGAATACCAAAGTGCTGCAAAAGCAATTGCAACCACCTTTGGAAAAGACCCCATCCCTGTAAGAGGCGGTGGCAGTATCCCAATCTGTTCTTTATTTGAACAAGCGCTTGGATTAAAAATTGTATTCATGGGATTTGGTTTAGATAGTGACAATTTACATAGTCCAAATGAAAAATACGATATCGTAAATTTTTATAAAGGCATTGAAACCATCCCTTATTTCCACAAATACTTTGCAGAAAAAAAATAAGCATCCATGTCTGCGCCAGAACTAAAGAAAGAAAAATTAAGGCTCGATAAATATTTATGGTCCATCCGCGTGTTCAAATCAAGAAGCATGGCCACCGAAGCAATTGACAAAGGGCGTGTGAAGTTAAATGGCGAAAATGTAAAAGCTTCACGGAATGTGGTCATTGGCGATGTCTATGAAGCAAGGACAGAGCATAAGAACTGGGTATTGAAAGTGACTCAATTGCTGGATGGCCGTGTTGCCTATGCAGAAGCGATTAAATATTATGAAGACCTAACCCCAGTAGAAGAATTAGAGCGGGTGAGGCAGGTTGCAGCTACCTTTCAAACTGGAAAGCGCTTGAGTAAAATTGGGCGCCCTACCAAAAAGAACCGTCGAGATTTAGGCGATTTTTTGGACTAATCTCAATTATCTTTGTAGCATGACCATTGAAATTCTTACAGTCCTTCCGGAACTTCTTGAAAGCCCTTTTGCACATAGCATTATGAAGCGTGCACAAGAACGCGGGCATCTTGATATCAAATTACATCAATTAAGAAACTGGGCCATTAACAAACATGGACAGGTGGATGATTATCAATATGGAGGCGGGGCTGGTATGGTGATCATGTGTGAGCCCTTGGCCAATGCGATTGATGATTTACAAAAAGAAGGCGGTGCATTTGATGAAATTATTTTTGTCACACCAGATGGCAAAAGATTCGATCAAAAAGACGCCAATACCTTATCCTTAAAAAATAGGATCCTGGTCATTTGCGGACACTACAAAGGGATTGATCAAAGAATTCGAGACCTCTATGTGACTCAAGAAATTTCAATTGGAGACTATGTTTTGAGCGGAGGAGAATTGGCTGCTGCAGTCATTGTAGATGCAGTGGGGAGATTGATCCCGGGTGTTTTAAATGACGAAACCTCTGCATTGACAGATTCTTTTCAAGATAATTTATTGGCACCCCCAGTGTTCTCTAGGCCAGCAGATTTCCGTGGATTAGCTGTTCCAGAAGTATTATTACAAGGTGACCCAAAAAAGGTGGATCAATGGAGAACAGAACAGGCGATGATAAGAACCAAACAAAGACGCCCAGACCTATTAGATAAGGACTAAGGCATTCGTTTACCATTTGTAACAAATTGCCCCTATTTTTCGGTTAATATTTGCATCTTTGCTCTTCCAAAAAAATTAGATGAAACGACCTATCCCATTTTGCCCCATCCTGCTATTTTTGCTATTTGTTCAATCTGCAATAGGTCAAACTACGGCTCCAAATCAGAAAGAATTTCAGCTTACAATCAAGCCTGCAAAAATGACCATCAAATTAGATGGGGTCATGGATGAGGCTGCTTGGAATACGGTTACTGCAGTCACTGATTTTAAAAAGAAATTTCCTAATGACATAGGCGATCCCAAAAAACAAACAGAAGTCAAATTTTTATATGACGACAAGTTTTTATACTTCGGTTTCAAAGTGTACGATAGTGGGACTGCAATTACAAGAAGTTTAAAAAGAGATGTAGGACATGACGGGATGGATGGTGTAGGCATTATCTTGGATCCTACCAATCAACAAACCAATGGCTTTTATTTTGTATTGAGTACATTGAATGTGCAATCAGAAGATCAATTATCAGGATCGAGTAGTGACGGGATTAATTATAGCTGGGATAGTAAATGGTTTTCAATGACCAAAGAATATGGAAATTACTGGATTGCAGAAATCGCCATTCCATTTAAATCTATTCGTTATGATGCTGAAAATAAAAATTGGGGGGTGAATTTTGTACGTATAGATGCCAAAAATTTTGAATACAGTACTTGGACCAGAGTTGCGACTAATTTTAAATCCTACGATCTTGGATTAACAGGATTAATGCAGTGGGAGGAAAAGCCTCCTGTTAGCTCAAACAATGTGATCCTATTGCCTTATCTAACTGGGGGTGCGTCTGATGATAAACAATCAGGCCAAACAAATACCACTGGCAATGCAGGATTTGACGCAAAAATTGCCTTGAATTCTTCTTTGAACCTTGACTTAACAGTGAATCCCGACTTCTCACAAGTAGAAGTAGATAACCAAGTGACCAACTTAACTAGATATAATATTTTCTTACCTGAACGAAGGGCCTTCTTTTTAGAAAACTCAGATTTATTTGCCGGATTTGGTATTCCTCCTATTAGACCATTCTATTCAAGAACCATTGGTTTAGATAAAAAAGGAAATAAAATTCCTATTCTATTTGGTGCAAGACTTTCTGGTAATTTATCTCCTGATGTAAGGATTGGTGCAATGAATATGCAAACAGGTAGGCAAGGAGATTATGCACCTGAAAATTTTTCGGCATTTACATTGCAAAAAAGAGTTTTAAAAAGATCCATGATCAAAGGCTATTTTTTGAATAGAGAAAATTTTATTTCGGTTGAAGAAGAAAAATTAAATCCATTAAGCAAATATGGAAGGAATGCGGGTGTGAGCTTTGACTATTCCAATGCAGAAGGTACCGTAGGATATTGGGCGAATTATAATATAGCCATCAAGCCAACTATCAAAGACCTCAATAATTATTATGAAGTTGGCGCAAGTTATAATACTCGAAAATTTGGACTTGTCATTGACTTGGCCAATGTAGACAAGAACTATTATACCGACATGGGATTCGTTCAAAGAATCGAAAATTATGATGCCATTCGAGATACGGTGATTAGGGTTGGATTCAAGCATTTTTTTTCAGAGATCTCTTACAATATTTTACCTTCAAAAGGTAAGCTTGGCAGGATTGAAACCTCTGTACAGAATGCTATTATATTTAATCCAGACAATAGTTTTAACGAATGGGAAACTGGTATTGAAGTTAAAGCTGATTTTAAAAATGCTTCCAATATAAAATTACGTCTTAGCAACAACGTAACCAATTTGCTTTTTGCTACCAGATTTACAGATGGCGAACCTCTCCCAGCGGCACAATATCAATATGGCAGATTTGGAATTGGCTATAATTCTGACACAAGAAAATTATTTGGATGGATGACTGATGTTTCATTTGGACAATTTTACAATGGAACTGTTCAAGGTTTTGGGGCTGGGATCAACTGGAGAAACCAACCACATCTTAACCTTCGTTTAAACGCTCAGTTCAATCATATTCAATTGCCTGGTGTTTATGGAAGTACAAAATTATTTTTAGTAGCGCCTAGAATTGAATATAATTTTAATACGAAGTTATTTTGGACCACATTTATTCAATACAATACACAGAGTAACAACTTTAATATCAATAGTCGATTACAATACCGTTACAAACCGATGAGCGACTTCTTTTTAGTCTATACAGATAATTATTTTACAGATCCTTTATTTAAAAATAAGAATAGAGCACTTATCTTTAAGCTTAGTTACTGGTTTTAATTCAAAACACTAAGCAATAAAATGCAAACAACTACCATTCATGGGCAATACGTTGATATTCTAAATAAACGTATTTATGCTGCTGAAATATGCATACAAGAAGGCATGATTGTATCTATCACTGAATGCGCAACAGCCCCGAATCAATTTATATTACCAGGCTTTATAGACAGCCATGTGCATATTGAAAGTAGTATGTTAGTGCCTAGTTCATTTGCAAGACTAGCAGTTGTTCATGGTACCATCGGCACTATCAGTGATCCGCATGAAATAGCGAATGTATGTGGATTAGAGGGTGTGCAATATATGATTGACAATGGTAAAAAGGTACCGTTTCATTTTTTCTTTGGTGCACCAAGCTGCGTGCCAGCAACAGCATTTGAAACAGCAGGCGCAAACATTGATAGTGTCGCTACTGCAAAGCTCCTGGCTTCTCCAGATATTTATTATTTAAGTGAAATGATGAACTTCCCTGGTGTCTTGCATCAGGATACAGAAGTCATGCAAAAAATAAAAGCAGCTCATGCTATTGGCAAACCGGTTGATGGGCATGCACCCGGACTAATGGGCGAACAAGCAAAACAATATATAGAGGCAGGCATTAGTACCGACCACGAATGTTTCACAATGGAAGAAGCGGTGGATAAACTAAGTTTTGGGATGCATATTTTGATTCGTGAAGGAAGTGCCGCTAAAAATTTTGAAGCATTGTATGAGTTGATCGATGACCATCCTAAAAAAATCATGTTGTGTAGCGACGATAAACATCCAGATAGTTTATTGGAAGGGCATATCAATCAATTATGTGCTAGAGCCGTCGCTAAAGGAATCAATGTATTCAATGTATTGAGAGCCGCATGTATTAATCCGGTACTACATTATCAATTACCAACTGGTTTTGCAAGAGTGCATGATCCCGCAAATTTGATTTTGGTAGAAGATCTTACAAATTTTAAAGTCCTGGAAACTTATATTGATGGACAATTGGTTGCAAAGAGCGGCCATTCATTGATCGAACCAGTTCAAGCGACAAGTATCAATCAATTCAATGCACACCCAATTGAAATACATGAACTTCAATTACCTGTTACAGCATATCCATCCAAAGATGGTTTGGTGCCTGTGATACACGCTATTGACGGACAGTTGATTACCAATTTGGTTTGGACTAAACCAAGTATCATAGACAACAAGATTGTAGCAGATACCGAAAAAGATATTTTGAAAGTAGTGGTGTACAATCGTTACCATGCAGCAACACCAAAAATTGGACTCATTCAATCATTCGGATTTAAAACAGGTGCGATTGCTTCGACCGTGGCGCATGATAGTCACAATATCATTGCAGTTGGAGTAGACGATGAAAGCATTTTAAAAGCAATCAACTTAGTGGTGCAAGAAAAAGGTGGCATCAGTTGTGTGCAAAATGATGCATCAAAAGTCATTGGTTTGCCAGTGGCTGGATTAATGAGTACTGCCGACCCTTATCAGGTTGCTAATGACTATATTGAAATTGATAAAATGGCTAAATCATTAGGCACCCCACTTGGTTCTCCCTTTATGACCCTTAGTTTTATGGCATTATTAGTGATCCCACACCTAAAGATGAGTGATCTTGGGCTTTTTGATGGAGACCAATTTAAATTATATTAATTTTATAGTATTGGTATTTTAGCAATAACGAAATAAAAAGTATATGGTCATTGACTTAAGCAAAAATAATAGTTTACTCAATCATTGGGTAGCAGAATTGAGAGATGTGCATGTGCAAAATGATAGAATGCGTTTTAGAAGAAATATAGAACGTATTGGAGAAGTAGCTGCTTATGAATTAAGCAAGACCTTGCAATTTAAACCTGTTGAAGTCACAACTCCGTTGGGTATTGCGCCTACTCAATTACTAACAGAGCAACCTGTATTGGCAACCATCCTAAGAGCTGGCCTGCCATTGCATCAAGGCATGTTGAACTATTTTGATAAAGCAGATAATGCTTTCATCTCTGCTTACAGAAAACACCACCCAGATGGTAGTTTTGAAATCAGTCTTGAATATTTAAGTTGCCCTAATTTAAATGACCGCGTTTTAATCTTATGTGACCCTATGTTAGCGACTGGTGCATCATTAGTGGAGACCATTCAAGCGATTCAAAAAACATATACTCCGGCACAAATTCATATTGTTGTGACGATTGCTAGTCAGAAAGGTATTGAACATGTAGAAAAAGAATTGGGCGCCGATACCCCAATCTGGTGTGCTGCAATTGATCCTATTTTAAATGACAAGAGCTATATCGTGCCAGGTTTAGGTGACGCTGGAGATCTTGCATTTGGCACTAAAATGCAATCATAGGTCCCGGTTCGTTCGTATCTTTATCCTAAATACGAAGCATTGCTTAAAGAACTGATTTTATCCATACGCGCTTACTTTTTAGCCCATCAATTTATTTTAACACATAAATTATGGAAATGGATGGTTATTCCTGGAATCATCTACACGACTTTGTTGATCATTGGCATGAACTATTTTGGTCAAACATCAAGTTTATTCATTGAATCTATCATCTTAAAAACGGGTCTAAAAGCATTCATTGATAGCTTGAATAGTAATTGGCTTGGGTTTTTTATCACCATGGGTAGCTTCTGGCTTTGGTTTACTTTATTGCTTTTTTACTTTGCCTTATTCAAGTATCTTTTTTTAATATTTTTTGCACCCCTATTTGCTTATTTGCATTTGCGCATTGTCGCGATACAACAATCGATTCCTTTTATTTTGAATAAAAAGGATTACTATAAATTAGTCATGAGGTCGGTGATAGTCAATTTAAACAATATGCTTTGGCAGACAGTGTATCTCATACCCATTGTCCTAGTTTGTACATTGCCTGTTGTAGGCTGGTTTACACCATTGTTTACCATTTTAATGGAAAGCTATTTTCTTGGATTTGCCATGATGGATTTTGGTTTGGCTACAGAAAAACATAATAGAAATTTTGCCGCTGCATATCTAAATAGTCATAAAGGGCTTCCAACAGGAAATGGCATTGTATTTTATCTTTTGCATCTACTTCCTATCATTGGATGGATCACTGCCCCATTTTATGCACTGGTTGCTGCACATTTGAATACCCAAGAAATTAAAGACACCGAATCATGAAAGAAGCACTAGGAAAAGTATTGTTGTTACCTATGTTATTGCATGAGGAAGGTTGGGAAGCCATTCCAAAAGAGGTCGATCAATGGATCAAATCTTGTGATGTATTTTTTGTGGAAAATGAAAAGACAACCAGAAGGTATTTTAAAAAAATATGGAAAGAGATGGTGATTGACAATTACCAATGGTTTACCATACACCAAGTTGAAGAGGCACAGATCAATAATTTTATTCAAATTTTGAAATCAGGAAAAACAATTGGCATAGTCTCCGAAGCAGGCTGTGCGGGGATTGCAGATCCAGGACAATTATTGGTGAGCGCAGCGCAGCAATTAGGTGCGACGGTCAAGCCTTATATGGGACCATCCTCTATCTTATTGTCTTTAATGGCAAGCGGATTTAATGGACAAGGATTTACATTCAATGGCTACCTGCCAATTGATGCGACAGAAAGAAAAAAGAAAATTCAACAATTGGAGCAAATTGTAACTACCAATGGCATTGCGCAGTTGTTTATTGAAACGCCTTACAGAAACAATCAGTTATTAGATGCGATTATTCAATCATGCCAACCAAATACTCAACTCTGTATTGGTGTGGACATCACCGGCCCAACTGAGTCGATCAAAACAGCTACCATACAGTATTGGAAAAATAATAAGCCCGAACTGCATAAGAAATTAGCCATTTTTATCCTAGGAAAATAAGTATTTACCGAAAGTATAGGACGCTTTTTTTGCACTATGATTGTAGATGCAAAATAAATTGATCTTATGGAGGGCGTCCAATCCTATATTTTTTATTTGTTGTTACTTTTTGACTGGCTTTTTAACCTATCAAACAACCAAACAATACTGGCCAATATTAGATCAAATAACTTTACTGCTCATTGTTTTTGTCAGCTATCTACTTTTATGCATTGCGCATGCATTTAAATATAAAGCAAACTGTATAAGACTATTACCAACACTGATGCTATTAATATGGGGCGCAACTGTTGCACAGTATCACAGTTCAAATTCATTTTTGAGTGAAATGGTCTCAGCCCAATGGGTCATTGAAACCAGAGCATACTTTACATCAAAATTAGACCATGCATTTGCGAATCCTGAATCGAATGCGTTTGCAAAGAGTTTATTGTTTGGTATAAAAACAGAAATGTCTTATACTCTAAAAACAGCTTATCAACAACTTGGCATATTGCATATCATCGCCATCAGCGGTATGCATTTGGATATTTTATTTAAACTATTAGAAAAAGGCACCCGTTGGTTACCCAATACAATTTGGGCAAGATGGACAAAATTGATCACCCTACTCCTACTTGTTTGGTCTTATACACTTATCGCACATGCTGGACCCTCTGTGGTTCGAGCAAGTTTGTTTTTTAGTTCGATATTGATTGGTCGATTTTTTCATCAAAATTTATTTTCCCTTAACACCATCAGTATTGGCATCATGTTAGTATTGCTTTACAATAGTCAAATTATTTCAGGCATTGGACTTCAACTCTCCTATGCCGCTGTGCTAGGGATCCATTTTTTTTATAAGCCGCTATTGCAATTAGTACCCATGGACAACCGATTATTGCATTTAGCTTGGAACAATCTTGCCATCTCCATCGCTGCACAGTTAACCACATTACCCATTGTATTGTATTATTTTCATACAAGCTCAAGTTTATCCATTATTGGTAATTTCCTATTTGTACCCTTAAGCAGCATACTTTTATACGGTTTGTTGGTAATGATGATCTTACCTAGGATTGCATTCGTACAGGAATTCATTGCAAAAGGGATTGGCTGGTATATTGAAACATTCAATAAAAGCATTGACCTGTTTTTCCAATTTTTTCAGATGGAGGATCGACAGTACAATTTAGGGATAGCAGGACTGGTTTATTATTATTTCTGCCTCTTTGTAGGCTTATATTGGCTTTTAAACAGAAGCCCAAATGCTTTATTACTGCTGCTATTTGGAACTTGTGTTTATAGTATCATAAAGTTATTCAGTCTTTAACCCATTTTGTGGAAAATACGAGCCGGACAAAAAAGTAGAAGCTCGTACCTTTACATATGGAAAAGAAAATACAATCAGCATTAATCTCTGTTTTTTACAAAGATGGTTTAGAGCCATTGGCTAGAACACTTCACCAACAAAATATCACCATCTATTCTACAGGAGGTACTCAAAAATTTTTAGAAGATTTAGGTATTCCTTGTGTGGCTGTTGAGTCCGTAACTGGTTATCCCTCTATCTTAGGTGGACGTGTAAAAACCTTACACCCTTCTGTTTTTGGAGGTATTTTAGGAAGAAGATACGAGGAGCAAGATCTGCAAGAAATGAAGGATTTCAATATCCCTGCCATTGACCTTGTCATTGTTGATTTATATCCATTTGAAGAAACATTAAGGACTACCACCGAAGAAAAAGCAATTATTGAAAAGATTGATATTGGAGGTCCATCTATGATTAGGGCTGCAGCTAAAAACTTCAGAGACTTAACTGTACTTGCAGCTAAAGACGATTATGCAGTATTGAATAAAATATTGATTGATCAAGCAGGCAGCACAAGCTTGGATCAAAGAAAAGCTTTTGCTGCAAAGGCTTTTGAAGTAGTGATGCATTATGATATTGCGATTAGTAATTATTTTAATCCTGCTACTGGTAAGACCTTACGTTATGGAGAAAACCCACATCAGGTGGCTACTTTCTACGGTGATTTAGACACCTGGTTTACACAATTAAACGGAAAAGAATTATCCTATAATAATTTAGTGGACGTAGACGCTGCCATTGCATTGATCCAAGACTTACCTGCAACAAGTTTTGCAATTATCAAGCATACCAATGTATGTGGTGTGGCGCAAAGAGCAACAGTATTTGCAAGTTGGGAAGCTGCATTGGCTGGCGATCCAGAAAGTGCTTTTGGAGGTGTACTAGTCACCAATGGCACCATCGACATTCCAACAGCAGAAGCCATTCAAGAATTATTTTTTGAAGTATTGATTGCCCCTGCATATGATGCAGCAGCATTGAGTATTTTAACAACTAAGAAAAATAGAATCTTACTTGAAACAAAGCCAGGTGTGCATCTGCACCCAATTCAAAAAAAATCAATCCTTAATGGAAGCCTTGAACAAGGCTTAGATACAGGTAATTATACCAATTGGGAGGAAGTAGGTGCAAGACCTTGCACAGAAAATGAAAAAGCAGATTTAGTTTTTGGCAATATCATATGCAAGCATTTAAAGAGCAATGCCATTGCTTTAATTAAAAACAAACAACTGGTTGGAAAAGGTTGCGGTCAAACTTCTAGGATCGATGCGCTGAGACAAGCGATTGAAAAAGCGAAGCAATTTAATTTTGATTTAAAAGGGGCTAGTCTTGCATCAGATGCTTTTTTCCCTTTTGATGATTGTGTAAAAATTGCACAAGAAGCGGGCATCGAAGCATTCATTCAACCAGGAGGTTCAGTGAGAGATAAAGATAGTGTGGCCTATTGCCAAGCCAATGGTTTAGCCATGGTGATGACAGGGCTTAGACATTTCAAACACTAAGCTAGCAAAATGGCGAATCAAAATAAAGCCTACTTAGCGTTAACGGTAACAAGTATTGTATGGGGTACCACTTGGGTCGCAAGCAAGATGGGTGTGATGCATATGCCCGCTTTTGAAATGGCAAGTATTCGTCAATTTTTAGGAGGTTCATTGTATGTGGGCTTTTTTTTAATCAAAGGAGAAAAGCTGCCTACCAAAAAACAATTTCTTTGGCTATTGGGTATGTCCCTATTGATGTTTGTCTCCTCTAATGGCATTGCCACTTATGGTTTAAAATTTATCACCAGTGGGCTAGCAGCCTTGATTGCAGCCTTATATCCATTATCCGTTGTATTGATAGAAAGGTATTACTACAAAGCCATTGAGATTAGGCCCAAAACGATCATTGGTTTAGGTCTTGGATTATTAGGCATTGGCTTCATTTTTTACAAAGACAGTTTAACAGTGCATGGAAGCAATTATATTTTAGGCGTTGTGCTATCCTTCTTAGCAATGATCACTTGGAGTATTGGATCCATTATTATCTCAAGGACAAAAATTAAAATCAATGCCTACAATTCAATTGGATGGCAGATGTTGATGAGTGCATTCATGATGGGATTAATCACATTGATTAGCGGAGACTATGTTCCCTTAAATCAAATTCCTGCTATATCCTGGGGCGTCATTGTATATATGGTGATTGGAGGATCTGTTTTTGCATTTATGTCATTCATCTATAGTATGAAACATTTGAAATCATCTATCGCATCCTTATATGCTTATATCAATCCAATCGTCGCAATATGGGTAGGCTCTCTTTTATTAGACGAGCAAATGACATGGAATAATATAGTAGGTTCTATGATTACTTTACTTGGGGTTTACTTAGTCAACAATAGTTTGAAGGATCAAAAGGATCCAGTGCGTGCAATTTCAGATGCAGATGGCATGTAACTAAAATGAAGCGAAGGAATGGAGGAAGATTTACTTTTTATTTTTTTCTTTCCAAAGTTGATTGAAGGTCTTAGAAGGGAACTGCAAAGGCGATCTTTGTTTAGCCCAACCTTTAAATATTTTGTTGACTACCCAATTTTTAATGGTGGCATTGCCTTGGTTCATTAACAATCGATTCATAGATGCTTGTTTCCAGATCTTCCAAGCAAACTCTTCAGAAAAATTACTTTCACCAGCCACGACTGACTCCCTTCTGTTTTCAAGTAAAAGTTCGTGTAAATTAATTTTAACAGGACATACAGCCGTACAGTTGCCACATAAACTAGATGCAAAACTCAAATGTTTGTAATCATGCATGCCTCTTAAATGAGGTGTGATCACACTTCCAATTGGGCCACTATAAGTGGTTTCATAGGCGTGTCCACCGATATTCTTATAAATTGGGCAGGCGTTTAAACATGCACCGCAGCGGATACAATAAAGTGCTTCTCTGCTTTTTGCATTGGCGAGTAAATTCGTCCTTCCGTTGTCTAATAAAATAACATACATGTCCTCAGGGCCATCTGCTTCATCTGCTTGTTTGGGCCCAGTGATAATACTATTGTAAACAGTTACTTGTTGGCCAGTACCATAAGTAGATAATAAAGGCCAAAGTAGTCCTAAGTCCGTCACTGAAGGGATTACTTTTTCAATACCCACAATGACAATATGTGTTTTAGGGAAAGCTGCAGAGAGTCTGGCATTTCCTTCGTTTTCAGTTAATGCAATGCCCCCAATATCTGGCAATATAAAATTAGCTCCGGTGACCCCTATTTCTGCTTGCACATATTTCTCTCTTAAATTTCTTCTTGCTACCAAGGTCATTTCTTCTGGGGTCATATTGATATCTGTACCCAATTTTTCAGCAAACAATTTAGCGACATCCTCCTTGCTTTTATGCATAGCAGGCGTCACAATATGATAAGGTGCTTCGCCGTCTAGTTGCTGAATATATTCCCCTAAATCAGTTTCTACCGATTCAACGCCAATAGATTCTAAGTAGGCATTCAAGTGGATCTCCTCGGTCGCCATGCTCTTGCTTTTCACCAAAGTTTTGCATTCTTTTTTCTTGCAGATAGCACCTATAAAATCAAGGGCTTGCTCGCTATCTTCTGCCCAAAACACTTTTGCACCACGCTTTGTGATCTGTTCTTCGAATTGGGTTAAATATAAATCCAAGTGTTCAACCGCCTCCCATTTAATATTTTTTGCTTGAGACCTTACTTTCTCTAAATCGTTGAATTGCATTTTACCCTTTGGAACAACCGCGTTGTACTTGCCAATATTGAAATTAATTTTTTTTCTATGATTGGTGTCAAGTGCTTTCTCGCTACTTTTTTGATCAAATGACTCTGAGTAAATACTTTCCATAGAATTATTTTTTCGCTAAATGTTTTGCAGATGCTTCTAATGCTTCATAAAATTCATCGCCATATTTTCTAATAATCGACTCTTTTAAGAATACATAAGCAGGTACTTTCAATTTAACACCAAGGCTACAAGCCGCTTGACACAAGTCTTCTCTTGGTTCATAGTTCATGTATTCTATCGAAGGATCTGATTTGCTTTGTTGAATTTTAATCGGAAACAGATGGCAGCTGATTGGCTTTTTCCAAGAAATTTTACCATCATTGTATGCTTGCTCAAAAGCACATTTGATAATATTTTTTTCATCCTTATAACCATAAGCACAAATACCGCCATTGATCGTAGGCGTCACCCAGCCAAATTCTCTATCATATAAATACGGTCCAACAGTTTCAACTTCTTTGATACCCTGCTTGGTCATATAGGGTTTAACAATTTCGTAAAACGCCTTCACGTATTCTTTTTCTTGATTATCCAAAGGTGCACCTGCATCACCATCTTCACAACAGCCTCCCTTACACTTTGTCAAATCACAAACAAACTGTTCCTCAATTACTTGATCGCTTACTAAAACCTGGTCAATTATTATCATACTAAAAGGTTAGCACAAAGGTATTACTTATTGATTAAGATTTCCAATGAAAGGTATTCACAAGTTGTTTTAAATCCTGGTACAAAAAATCAATTACAGGCGCTAATGAATCTGCATTTGGTGTGGTATCAAAATAAAGAGCCCCTCTCAAAAAATGACGACTAGAATCCGTGATAAAGAATTGATAAGGACTTGCCACATCTCCGCCCAAGTGAAAAAATACACCTTGAAGGCCTATTGGATTTTCAAATGCCGAGTCTTCGATAAAACTAGCTTTATTGGAATGGTTATTGGCAAAATTGTAGGCATCACGAACCAATATATCTAATTGGTTTTTTTGAATCGCATTGTAACTAATGTATAATGTCGCATTCAGGGTAGGAAATTGTAGGTTCATCCAGCCTGTTTTTTGCTGATCAACACCCATATAGGCCACATTTTTATCGACGATTGCATAGGATGGGATATCAAAAGTATAAGGCATTTCACGCACTGCACTAGTCAAGTATACTTTTTGGGGTAATGTTAATGCTGGGTACCCAGTTGCTTTGGGCGTATATCTTGAATTACAAGCAGTAAAGCCAAGTATAAAGAATGCCACTGCAATGAAAAAGATTTTATCCATTTTCCTGACTAATAGAAGTGATAGGTGTGATAATGGATTGAACTTTATGAATTCGATTTTTCTGAATATCTAGCGCAGTAAAACTGAATTGCTTGTATTTAACC
>Ga0208787_1000758_pt1 | contig 14756 bp, 10 predicted proteins | sample Wag4_2014_7_11_FD_187362 | JGI IMG/M metagenome (GOLD analysis project Ga0208787, IMG submission 187362) | Fresh water microbial communities from Ohio, USA - Utica-2 Time Series HT 2014_7_11 (SPAdes) (version 2) | ecosystem: Environmental > Aquatic > Freshwater > Water tank | place: USA: Ohio... | reverse complement strand
CTCGAAAACGTGGCCGCCTGCATGAACGAAAGCCATGCCATCTCCTTCAAGCTTCTGCATGATGAAGCCTTCTCCACCAAAGAGTCCGGTACCCAGTTTGCGTTGAAAAGCGATGCCCACATTCACACCCTTAGCGGCACAGAGGAAGGAGTCTTTCTGGCAGATAATACGGCCATCGAGTTGCTGGAGGTCTAACGGAATTATTTTACCGGGATAAGGTGAAGCAAAGGATACTTTTTTCTTTCCGTGAACCATATTGGTGAAGGCGGTCATAAACAGACTTTCTCCTGTAAGTAACCGTTTGCCTGCAGAGAAGAGCTTGCCAAGAACACCCTGTTGCTGGCCGGAGCCGTCTCCAAAAATGGTTTGCATCTGAATGCCGTCATCCATCATCATGAAGCTACCGGCTTCTGCGATGGCTGTTTCATTGGGGTCTAGTTCAATTTCCACATACTGCATTTCTTCTCCAACTATTTTGTAGTCGATTTCGTGGTTGGAGCGTGTGCTGAAGTTTGACATGGTCTATTTTTTTTATAGGTATTTTAATGAAAAATGGGAACAGCTGAAGGGTATCATGCTGTTCCCATTCATAACACTAAACTAATTATTGTTTTCCATTCCACACAGGTTTACCCATGATCCTGCGCACAAGATACATGAAGCCTGCAAGTAGGAAGAAGAGCGGTCCGAGTAATCCAAGAATGGAAATCCATCCACCCTTGAAAAACTTCGTCATGGGTCTTTTCAGTCGCTCTGCAATCAGGTACATAGCTGGTACAATGAGCAGGGTCATGAAGAAGGCGAACATCAGTCCCCAGATGATGGTCAGCGCCAGCGGCTTCCAGAAAACGGCGTTGTCGCCGCCGAAGAAGATATGCGGATTGAGTTCAGAGAAAAGGGTGACGAAGTTGATATTGAAACCAACAGCGAGTGGTATCAGCGCCAGGATGGCTGCCAGGGCGGTAAGGAGTACCGGTACAATCCTCGTCTTTCCGGCTTCAATAACAGCATCTCTTATTTTCATACCCCTGCTCCGGAGTTCATCAGCAAATTCAATCACGAGGATACCATTTTTAACAACGATACCGGATAGACCGATTATACCAATGCCTGTTGTTACAGCTGCAAAAGTAGAACGGGTGATGGCATAACCCAGCAGCACGCCGATGAGGCTGAAGAATATTTCAGACAAAACGATCATGGTGCGGCTGTAAGAACCGAACTGTAGGATGAGGATGAGGAGGATAAATCCTACTGCAATGAAAAGGGCATTACCCAGGAACGCAGCAGTTTCCTTCAGTTGTTCTTCCTCACCGGTTTGTGCAACGGTAACACCTTCAGGTTTTTGTTTGAATGCATCAATTTGCTTTTTGATTTCCACATTCACTGCCTGCGGTGTATACCCCTGCGATACGAGTACATTGGAGTAGATGGTAATCACACGTTTTTGATTCTTACGTTTGATACTGCCGTAGGTGTTGCTGAGGTCTGCTTTGACAACAGAGCTGATGGGTACCTGTTTGATCATGCCAGATGTGAAATCCCTGTAGGTGATGCGCATATTCAGCAGTTCAGACAAGGTCTTTCTCTGACTGGCATCGTTGCGGATCACGATATTGTATTCCTCCTCGCCTATTTTCAGCTTCGAAATCTCTTTACCGAAAAGCGCTGTTCTGATTTCGATGCCCACCTGTGCTGTTGAGATGCCCTGCATCAGTGCACGTTCACGGTCTATCGATAGGCTTATTTCGGGGTTTGTGAAATCAACATCAATTTTGAGTTCTTCCACACCCGGAATATTTTTATCTCCGAGGTAGTTTCTAAGTGCAATGGCAGTGCTGGTGAGGTCTTCAAAATTATCACCGGAGACTTCTATGTTGATTGGAGAGGCTGTGGGCGGACCGTTACTTTCCTGTGCGATGGTGATCTCTGCCGACGGAATGTTTTTTACAACATTTCTTATCGAATCGAGGTAAGGCATGGTGGAGCCACCATCGCGTTCCTCAAACGGCACGAAGTTTACCTGAATCCTGCCCAGTTCAGGGCGGGTACTGCGGTCGCCACTGTTGGGGTCACTGGCTCCAACAGCAACGTTGGCGATAACACTTTCAACAAGCGGGTTCTTTTTGCCGCCATCTACGCCAAGTACTTTGTTGATGCGCCCTTCCAGCATTTGTGTAACTGAATCTGTGTATTCCACATTGGTTCCCGCTGGCAGTTTGAGGTAAACGTAAAGCGTGTTGGGGTCGCCGGTAGGGAATAAGACTACCGGTACATTGCGCATCCCAAAGAATACGAATGAGAAGATAAGGAGGGCAAATGTTGCCAGCAACATCTTAACTGGCCTCCATCCTTCGGTTGTCCACCTGAGGAGCTTTTCATAACTGTTCATCATGGCAGGCAGGATTCTTTCCTGGAAGGCCTTGATGGCGGCGGTCAGTACATAAGTGTTGAGCACCATCAGCAGTCCGAAGAATATCAGCAGGTTCCCGATGAACCGGAAGGAAGCGTTATCACCACCATATCCTGCCAGGTCAAACAATACACCAATGGTCATGAACAGCAGGAATAAAGGTTTTTTGAAGATGGCTGATTTTTTCTTTTTTTCTTCGTGCTCATGTGTCATGAAATCCACTGCAAATACAGGGTTCATGATATAGGCTACGATCAGGGATGCAGTAAGCGTGAAGATCAGCATGGTAGGCAGGTAGATCATGAATTTACCAATGATACCCGGCCAGAAGAGCAATGGGATAAAAGGTGCAAGTGTCGTCAATGTGCCTGAAAGAACTGGAATAAAGACCTCCCCCGCAGCATAACGTGCCGCATCGCGGGAACTTATTTTGCCTTTGCCCAGAGCAAAAATCCTGTGTGTATTTTCTATTACAACAATGGCATCATCCACTACGATACCCAAACCAAATAAAAGTGCAAAGAGCACAATGAAATTCAGGGTAACATTAGAACCTACAATGAAATCGGCTGTAGGCAGGAAGATGAAGGCCAGGAACATGCTAAGTGGAACAGAGAGCGCCACAAAGAATGAATTTGTTACACCCATGAAGAACATCAGGATGATCATCACCAGTATGAAGCCAATGACAATGGAGTTGACGAGTTCGTCAAACGCTGCTGCAGCTTTGATGCTCAGGTCTCCAGTTATGTTTACCTGCAGGTCTTTTGGAAAAACATCACGCTGCATTTCCTTAACGACTGCATTGATTTTTTCTGATGCATTGATGAGGTTTTCGCCTGACCTTTTAATGACGCTCAGCGTAACAACATTCTTATTGTTGAGCCTGGCGAAACTTTCCCTTTGTTTAACGGTATCAGTGATCTTTGCGAGGTCTCTGAGGTAAAAGGGCGCACCGTAAATGTTTTTTACAATGACATTGTTCAGCTCCAATGCGGAACGAAACTGACCATTCAATCGGAGTGTTCTTTTCTGGTCACCCACTTCAAGGAGTCCGCCTGAGATGTCTGCATTCTCCCTTTGGAGGGCAGCTTCCACATCACTGAATCCAACTTTAGCAACTTCCATCTTGTAGCGGTCAACATTGATCTGGATCTCTCTTTCAGGTGCGCCGACTACATCAATCCTGCTGATTTCAGAAAGTTCTTCAATCCTGTCTTTCAACTGTTCTGCAAACTCAGCCAGCTTCATGCCATCATAATCACCGCTTACATTAACGGCCATGATTGGTAATTCAGACAGACTGATTTCCTGGACTACGGGTTCTTGGGTGAGGTCTGTTGGAAGGTCTTTCCGGGCCTTATCTACTGCGTCGCGCATTTTTTGTAAGGCAATATCCGTTTTGACCGAGGTACTGAATTCCACGATGATGGCCGAGAAATCCTGCAGGGAAGTAGACGTGATCTTGTTGATTTTTACACCGGTTATCCCCTTCAGTTGTTTTTCAATGGGCCTGGTAACAAGGCTTTCAATTTCCTTGGGAGAGTTGCCAATATAAACAGTTTGGACGTATATGTTTGGGATGACCACATCAGGGAACTGCTCTTTGGGGAAGGAAACAAATAATCCGATTCCCCAAAGTGAAATGATCAGGGTTATGAGGTAAACTGCTGTTTTGTTTTTGATGGCCCAGTCGGTTGGTCCGAAAGTCTTGGGATTTTTCAGCAGTTTAAAAATGGGGTTGCTGTTTGAAGCGTTGTCCATAAAAATTATTTATGTATTGGTACAATTAGTTTGTGGCGGTGGAGATCAGCTGACCTTCATAAAGACCCTGAAAACCTTTGGTGATTAGCTGGTCGCCTGTTGCCAGTCCGGATTTTACTTCGATCAATGCATCATAGAAATCTCCTATTTCCACAGTTCTCTTGCGGGCAACACTTTTCCCTTTTTCCTGTGCAAGCACATATACAAACTTGCCTTTTTCATCGGTCTGAATTGTTTCAACAGGAACCACCAGTGCATTTTTGGCTTCATGGTCGAGTATTTTCACTACAGCAATCTGATTAGGCTTGATGGTAGATTTGCTGGGTACCTTGCTTTCAGCAATGAATGACCGGGATGTGATGTTGATGGTTTCACTGATGAGGTTAATTGATGAATTGAAAGACTCATTGATGTCTGGTACATTGATGACCACCGGCATTCCTTTGCGCACTTTGCTGATGTAGTTTTCAGGAACATCCACAACTGCTTTCATCGAGCTGGGGTTGATGATGGTAATGGTTGCCATTGGTGAGCCCATGAAGGTTTCACCAACTTTGATGGTAACAGCATCTACAATGCCGGAGACTTCAGCGTAAACTTGTGTGGTGCTAAGTTGTTCCTTGATAAGATCGAGTTGTTTTTCAAGACTCTCCACATTGTTTTTGGATGAAAGGAACTGCACTTCAGTACCAATGCCTTCTTTCCAAAGGTTTTCTTGGCGAGTGAATAAGTTTTTAGCGAAAGCCAGTTGGCTTTCAACTTGTTTGATGTTTTGCTGAACGATACCGTCTTCAAGTTTCATCACAAGCTGTCCCTTTTTTACCTGGTCGCCCTGCTTTACAAGCACCTGTTTAACCTGACCACCCATACCTCTTGGTGTTACGTAATATATCTGCTCAGTGGTGATTTTACCTTGTAGTTCTATGTAGTGTGCAAAATCCTGTGTTGCCAGGGCAGTCACTTCAACCAACTTCACTTTCTCAGGGACAGAGGAGCCTCCCAGTTTCAAAATTTCTGATTCAAGTGCTGTAATTTTTTCAGAAAGCGCATCCCTGTCTTTGGTGAGTTTTTCCAGTTCTGCTTTTTTAGCGGTAACGTCTTTATTTTCCTGTTGGGTTCCAGAGCAGGCTGCAAGAACGAAGAGCATGCTGATGATCAATGACTTTTTCATATTGATGGTTTGTACTTTTTTGTGATTAGATTTTGCCCAAAGCTTTCAGGTAAGAGATGCGGGCATTGATGGCATCGTAAAGCGACTGAAAATAGTTGCTTTCAGCTGTTTCCAGTTCTGTTTCTGTTTGCAGCAGTTCGAAGCTTGAACCCAGACCCTGTTCATATTTCTTTTTGGTAGTGTTGTAAACTTTTTCAGCAAGTTCCACATTGCGTTCCTGCATATCCAATGTAGAAAGTGCATTGTTGAAAATGATCGTAGCAGCTTGTACCTGTAGGTCTATCGCACGTTTTACGTTATCGATAGTATTGGTTGTTTTTTCGAGGTTGAGTTTTGCCTGTTTGATACGCTGACCTTTCTGGCCTGCATCAAAAATTGGCACACTTATGTTTAGGCCCCATACCGATGTTTTGAACCATTTCTGATTGAAATCAAAAAGGTTTGATTTTTGCCCCAATGCATTTCTGCTATAACTCCAATAGGTGGCAATGGTAGGCGCATAAGCAAGCTTTTGGCGTTTGATATCCAAACCTTGTAGATCTTTTACGATGTTCAGTACCTGAATTTCTTTTCGGTCTTCATAGGTAAAACCAGACATATCCATCAGGTTTTTTTTGATCCTGTCGTTCGACAATTTCTCGGTCATTTCAAGGGTGTCTTTCTGATCCAGGGCCATTGCAAATTTGAGGGAAGCCACTCCTATTTCAATGAGTTTTTCAATCTGATTGGCGGTTGTCATCAGGTTATTCAGCGTCACCTGTGTTTTGTCTATATCAAGTCTTTCTGCAAAACCATTTTTGAATAATTTTTCCTGGTCTGATTTCAGTTTGTGAAGGCGTGCAATACTGGAATCAAGGTAACCCTTTCTTTTTTCGGCAATGAGTACACTGTAGTAAGCTCTGTAAACATTGCTTTTCACAGAATCTTCCATGGCTTTGATGTTGGCTTCGGTAAGGTCAATTGATTTTTTCCTGGCCAGTACCGCAATGAAAAGATCTGGTTGGAATAAAAGCTGCTGGAATTGGAAGCCTGCGGAAGATTGCCAGGGGACACCGAATTGTGCAGGAAAATACTGGGGGGGATCATTGGGTTTGGTGATAGGACTGCCTGCTCCATTTTTCACACCATTATCTGTTAATACCTGATATACGGAGGGGGAGATGAAATCCGGCAAAAGCGTTACAGGAATGCTGAAGAAGTGTTGTGTGGAAATCGTTCCGTTAACCTGCGGAAATGCCTGTGCAATGAGTTCCTTGTTTTTGGCCAGCTGTAGTTCCCGGTCGATTTGTAGGTTTTTGATGTCTGTAACCTGTTTCAAAGCCAGTTCCACGGCCTGTTCAGCCGAGAGACTGTATTTTTTTTGTGCCTCGCCGGCGAAAGGCTGCAAAGCCATTGCTGCGATGATGATAATGCCCCAACGTGTCATATTGCGTGTTTTATTTTGCATGATTTGAGATGCTGTTTTGTTTATATGCTTCAATCAGTTTAAACCCATTCTCAGTTGCCAGTCCGTACAGAAAGTTTTCAATGATTGCGATACTTACTTCAGTCAGGTTATATCTGGAAGTAGGAAATATATCCATGTTGAATGCCAGCATCATAGATTCCAGCCTGTATCTTGCCAATATCTCCACCTGCAGGTCTTGCCGGTAATATCCTTCTGCAATACCTCTCTTCAGGTTTTTAGAAATCATATCCAGGAGAAAGGTATTCTTGTGTTGCATGAACTGCTGGAAAGATGTGAAATGGTATTTGTGGAGGTCCACCAACACTACGGGATTCATATTACCCATTTGTTTGGTGATCAGTTGCATGGTATTGAAGATTTCATCAACTGCATCTTTTGATGGCAGGCAACAACCGATGGCTTCTTTTTGCATTACCGCTATCTCTTCCTGGAGAACTATATCTACCAGTTCATCCTTGTCTTTGAAATGTTGGTAAATGGTTTTTTTGGAGATGCCAAGCTGACTGCATATATCATCCATCGAAACAGATCGTATACCCAGCCTCATAAAAAGACTTTTGGCCTGGTCTATTATCCGTTCTCTTATGTCCATAAGTTGTATTTGGCGCCGCAAAACTACGGAAACTTTAAACGGGTAAAAAGTTTCTGTTGAAAAAAATTTGTGAAAATGTTGAACGGCATTTTTTGGTTACAAGCTGTTTTTGCGCTGTTTTTCCGGCAAAAACCCGTTTTTTTCACGGGTGGTGATTTTTGAAAGGGGTGTATCTTTGTATTAAATGCACTTATGAAACCATTCAGGCCTGCCAGAATTTTTTATTTCTTTTTCCAGGGATTGGTTGTGCTGGCTCCGATTGTCATCACGGCTTGGACGGTTGTTTCCCTGTTTAATTTCATCGATGATATCCTTCCCAACTTGTTGCATGCCTTGTTTCCTGATTTTGTGGTGCTGGATTCCAGGGGTTATCCCAAGAAGATACCGGGATTGGGTTTTCTGGTTGTAGTGATGCTGGTATTGATGGTTGGATATATATCTTCTACTTTCATTGTGGGTAAACTTTTGCAATGGTTTGACAACATTCTGGAGCGTACACCTGGAATCAAGATCATTTATTCCACTGTCAAGGATTTTCTGGAGGCTTTTGCCGGTAACAAAAGGAAATTCAATCAGCCGGTACTTGTTTCCATTGAGGCTGCAGATGTGTGGCGTATCGGATTTATCACACAGCAGTCCATGGTCAATTTTGGACTGAAAGACCATGTGGCGGTTTATGTGCCACATTCCTATGCTTTTTCAGGTGTAACTTATCTGGTGAAGCGAGACAGAATCAGGCAGGTTGAGGATGTGGGTTCTGCTGATGCCATGAAGTTTATTGTTTCCGGCGGAGTAACTGAGGTAGAGGGGCATGAGTGAATGAGTTGACAATTAAGTTGAGAGAATTAAGTTGAGCTTCTCTCAACTTTCAACTTCAAACTAAAATAAAATTTGTGAAGATGGGAAATGAGGTGGTATTGGATGAATTGAATATGACTTTCAGGTGTAGTGCACAATTCACACAGGTTTTAGCTTTCAGGCGTTTTAGGTTGGCCAAATGCTTGTGGCTGCTATCTTTTATTATTTCTCCGCAAGTGTATAGCAGAGCGGTCAATGGTTCGGGTTTGCCAGATAAAATGAATCGGGATAATCCCATTTTGTCAACTACGGTCAGCTGGGGTTTTTTCGGTCATCGCCACATCAACTACCATGCGGTATTTCTTTTGCCCCCGCAGATGATTCCTTTTTTCAAGAAGCAAATACGCTTCCTGGCAGATCATGCCACTGATCCGGATAAGCGGCGCTATGCAGTGAAAGAAGAGGCGCCCCGTCATTACATTGACATGGACCGTTACGGAAAGGCAGCAGATAGTCTTCCGGTAAGCTGGGAAAAGGCCAAAGCTGTCTACGGTGAAGACAGCCTGAATGCTCATGGTATTGCACCCTGGTGGATCATGGTCATGAAGGGCAGGCTGGTCAGGGCATTTCAGGAGGGTGATAAAGATGCGATCCTCAAAATTTCAGCAGATATCGGACATTATATCGCAGATGTGCATGTGCCACTGCATGCCAGCAGCAACCACAACGGACAAAAAACGGATCAACATGGCATCCATGGCTTTTGGGAAAGCAGGCTGCCAGAACTCTTTGCAGAAAAAGAATACGACCTCATCATAGGGAAAGCTATTTATCTGAAAGATCCTGCAGCTTTCATTTGGATGCGTGTCCGCGAAAGTGCAGCTGCAGCAGATACGGTTTTACGCTTTGAAAAGGCATTGAGCCAGGCTTTTCCTCCTGGGTCGAGGTTTGCGTATGAAACCCGCAATGGTGTTGTGGTGCGACAATACGCATCAGCTTATGCTACTGCTTACCACAGCAGTTTGGCTGGCATGGTAGAACGCCGCATGCGTCAGGCTATTTTTGCAGTAGCATCCTTCTGGTATACAGCTTGGGTGGATGCTGGTCAGCCCAATTTAAGTATCTTTGCGGCGCTGCCTGCCATTCCACCTTTTAACCCATCATCCGATGATACACAATTTCAATGCGGGTCCGAGCATTCTCCCTAAACCGGTTTTTGAAGAAGCCAGCAGGGCGATACTGGATTTCAACGGTACAGGATTATCCATTTTAGAGATCGGGCATCGTACGCCCTTATTTGAAGCCGTGTTGGACGAAGCAATTTCACTTGTCAAAGAGCTTATGCAGCTCAATGACAACAAAGAAGTGCTCTTTTTGCATGGTGGTGCATCAACCCAGTTCTTTCAAGTGCCCATGAATTTCCTGTCTCCGGACAAAAAGGCAGCTTACCTTGACGGAGGTGTATGGGGGTCTAAGGCTGTTAAAGAAGCGAAGTTGTTTGGACAAGTGGAAGTGGTAGCCTCTTCCAAAGACCGCAATTACAGCTATATTCCAAACGAATATAGTATCCCGGAGGATGCTGTCTATTTCCATTATACCACCAACAATACCATCGAAGGCACGCAGATGCATGCCATCCCTGAATCCAATATACCATTGATTGCAGACATGAGCAGTGATATCCTGAGCAGGGAGATGGATTTCAACCGGTTCTCTTTCATCTATGCCGGTGCGCAAAAAAATATAGGTGCAGCCGGTGTCAATCTGGTTATTGCGGATAAGTCGTTTTTGGAAACAGCCAACGCTAAACTGCCTTCCATGCTCGATTACCGCCAGCATGTGGCCAATGGTTCTATGCTCAATACACCACCGGTATTTGCCATCTATGTATGCCTCCTTACCCTCCGCTGGCTCAAAAGCATAGGTGGCGTAAAGGCAATAGAGGAAATCAACCTTCGTAAATCTGCGCTCTTGTACGAAACAATTTCATCACTCCCCATTTTCAACCTGCCGGTGGCAGAAGCTGATAGGAGTCACATGAATGCCGTTTTTACCATGCCCGATCAAGAGTTGGAAAAGCTGTTCCTTGCAGAGTGTAAATCAGCAGGGATGGTAGGTGTCAAAGGCCACCGCAGTGTAGGAGGATTCAGGGTTTCCATGTACAATGCACTTCCGCTGGAGAGTGTGGAATCAATTACAGCATTGATGAAGGACTTCGCAAACAAACTCGCATAACAACATAGCAAATGGCAAAAATATTCCCTTTTCGAGCACTCAGGCCTCAGCCAGATCAAGCATCAGCTGTAGCGGCACCTCCTTATGATGTTCTCTCCAGCGATGAGGCCAGGCAGGTAGTGGCAGGGTTACCCAATTCTTTCCTGCATGTGACGAAGTCTGAAGTGGACATGCCCACTGAACTCAGCATTTATGATGAATCTGTTTACACCAAAGCAAGGTTGAACCTCACAGATTTGATTAGCCGCGGTGTATTGTTTCAGGATGAAAACCCCTGTTATTACATTTACGAGCTGGTTATGGATGGCAGGAGTCAGACCGGACTGGTATGCTGTTCATCCGTAGATGATTATGAAAACGATATCATCAAAAAGCATGAGTTTACCCGTCCGGAGAAAGAACAGGACCGCATTAACCACATCCGTATCACAGGTGCTCAGACTGGCAATGTATTTCTGGCTTACCGCAATGTGGCCGCTATGGATACTTTGATCAGTCAGTGGAAGTTGAACCACTCACCAGTCTATGATTTCACTGCCGTTGATGGTATTAGTCACCGCATCTGGGTGGTGAATGAAGCTGATAAAGTTGAATCCATAAGTACTGTTTTTGAGCAAGATGTACCTTGCACTTACATTGCTGACGGGCACCACCGTGCTGCCAGTGCCGCCAAGGTGAGAGCTGCACTCGGTGAAGCAGCAGGTCCGGAAGCTGATAGTTTCCTGACCACATTGTTTCCGGCGAACGAGTTGAAAATCATGTCCTATAACAGGGTGGTGAAAGACCTGAATGGACTGGATGCCGGGGAGCTGATCAGTGCGCTGCAGGATGATTTTATGGTAGCCAGTTCAGATAAGGCTGTTGATCCTCCTGCCTTGCATGAGTTTGGTATGTACCTTGAAGGTAAATGGTATCACCTGACTGCGCTTGAAGGTACTTACACAGATGATCCAATTGGTGTGCTTGATGTCAGCATTTTATCCAATTTGGTATTCGAGAAATTGTTGGGTATTGAAGACCAGCGAACCGACAAACGCATTGATTTTGTTGGTGGTATCCGCGGTTTGCAAGAGTTGGAGCGTAGGGTTGACAATGGAGAAATGAAAGTGGCATTCAGTTTTTATCCGGTTAGTATTGAGCAGTTGTTTGATATAGCAGACAGTGGCAACGTCATGCCCCCCAAGAGCACTTGGTTTGAACCAAAACTCAGGGATGGATTGTTGACACACCTGATCTGAGTATTAAGTTGTAAATTCATCCTTACATTTGTTCCAATATAATCCTATGCGTCACCTAATAGCCCTTTTTTTGCTCTTTAGTGTACAGCAGCTTGCTGCCCAGCAGCCCTCTGTTAAACAGTTGCGCGAGACAGCACTTAATTTCCAGCGTCAGGAAGATTTTGGCAACGCCCTCATGATTCTTTCTCGGGCCTTGGAAATGGAGCCATTGAATCTTTCCCTGCTGAAGGATATTGCCAATACCCTTTACCTTGCAGGCGACTACAAGCAGGCTGCCACCCGGATTTCACCACTTACAGACAGGACTGATGCTGATGAACAGGTCTTTCAAATTGCTGGAGATATCTATACCATCCAGGAAGACTGGAAGCAGGCTGATAAGGTTTACAAAAAAGGATTGAAGAAATTTCCATTGAGTGGTCCGCTTTACAGCAAGTATGGCGAGATGTTTTGGCTACAAGAGAAACCTGCTGATGCCATTGCGCAGTGGGAAAACGGGTTAAAGGCCGATCCGATTTATCCTTTGAATTACTACCACGCGGCCAAGTTTTATTTCACAACTGCAGACAAGGCCAGGAGTATCATCTACGGTGAGATATTTGTAAACCAGGAAAGCTTTACAGCCAGAACTGCCGAGATCAAAGTGTTGTTACTCGAATCGTACAAGCGGGTATACATGAGCGGCGACAATAAGAAATATTTTGTGAAGGAAGTAACTCCCTTTGAAACAAAGGTTCTTGCCACACTCAACAAACAGACAGACTGGGCTTTGCGTGGTATAACACCAGACAACCTGCTAGCTATCAGGACCCGTTTCATAACTGATTGGTTTGAGGATGAAGCTTCTGCACGTTTTCCGTTTCAATTGTTTGAGCTCCACCGCAATCTCCTTCGGGAAGGGTTGTTTGAAGCATACAACCAATGGATTTTTGGCATAGCTGCCGATCCCAATGGGTATCAGTTCTGGACAAAGACCCACGAAGAAGAGCAGGCCCGCTATTCATTATACCAGCGTAACAAACTGTTCAAGATGCCTCCCGGGCAGTATTATTTTTGAGTTTTCACCTACTACGCATAAATCCCCTCAATCACATCAGCGTATTTGGTCATGATCACCTTCCGTTTGAGTTTCAACGTAGGGGTGAGTTCGCCGCCATTGATTGTCCATTCGGTATTGAGAAGCTCAAATTTCTTCACCTGTTCAACTGGATTGAATTGGAGATTGAACCTTTCTACAATGGTTTTATAGTGCTCCAGTACCTTTGGGTTGTTGAGTATTTTATCTGTTGAAGAGGTGTCTACATCATTTTTTTCACACCAGTTTCTGAGGCTATCCATTGAAGGAACAATGAGGGCTGCAGTGAATTTGCGTTCTGCTCCCACCACCATCATCTGCTCGATATAGGGTGATTCCTTCATCTTGTTCTCAATCGGTTGGGGTGCCACATATTTGCCACCGCTTGTCTTAAAGATTTCTTTCTTCCTGTCTGTTATCTTCAGGAAATCTCCTTCAGTCCAGATGCCAATATCCCCGGTATGGAACCAGCCTTCGCTGTCGATGCATTCAGCTGTGAGGTCTGGACGCTTGTAGTAACCCAACATCACATTGGAACCCTTGCAGCAGATTTCTCCATCTTCAGCGAGCTTGACAGTAACATTGCGGATGACCTTTCCAACAGTACCAAAGCGCCTGCCACCGGCATCAAAGCGGTTCACACTGATCACGGGAGAGGTCTCGGTGAGTCCATATCCTTCCATCACCACTATTTTTGCAGCAGTGAAAACACGTAGCAGACGCACCTGACAGGCTGCAGCGCCTGTTACAATCGCCCTAACATTACCGCCAAGGCCTTCCCGCCATTTGGAGAAAATGAGTTTATTGGCGATGGCCAGTTGGATGTTGTAGAATACCCCCAGGTTTTTATCCACTTCATACTTATTACCTACCGCAACTGCCCAAAAGAACAGAGTTTTCTTCAACCCTGTCAGCTCCCTTCCTTTGCCAATGATTCTTTCGTAAACCTTCTCAAGGAGTCGCGGTACCGTAGAGAAGAGACTGGGCTTCACTTCCCGGAGGTTATCTCCAATGGTATCAAGGCTTTCTGCATAATATATGGAAACACCTCGGTACATATAGATATAGCTGACCACCCTTTCAAAGATGTGGTTGAGCGGGAGGAAGCTCAACGACTTGTCTTTGGGTCCGCATACAGGTTCCAAGATCTCCTCCACATTCATGATATTATCAAGGATATTGTGGTGGCTGAGCATGACCCCTTTAGGGAATCCGGTTGTGCCTGAAGTGTAGAGAATTGTTGCCAATTCTTCAGCTTTGACTTTATCTTTTGTAGCCTGTAAATGTTGTATTTCTACTTCAGTGCCGGTATGCAGGAGGTCTTTCCAATGTAGAGCCTGCTGGATTTCGTTGAAGGTGTAGACGGCCTGGACAGTTGGGGTAGCATGGCGGATGGATTGCACCTTTTCATAGAGGTCCTTGTCACTCACAAACACCAGTTTAACTGATGCGTCATTCAGGATGAACTCCAGTTCATTGACATTGATGGTTGGGTAGATGGGCGTGAGGACTGCACCCGTTTGCTGAACGGCCATGTCCAGAATGAGCCACTCCGGACGGTTGTTACTCAGCACAGCAATTTTATCACGACCTTCAATGGTTCCATCCTGAAAACCAATTCCAGCTTTCATGAGGCCCATACTCAGGCTGTCGACCAAACGCTTAACATCTTTGGTTCTGTATTTTTTCCACACGCCATCTTCTTTGGCTGCGAGCATGTCTTCCTGCGGAAATTTGGCCATTTGCCAGTCGATGCAGTCGAATAGTCTTTTCGGGGTCATGGGCTATGTTTGAGTGGATAAGTGACGAGTGACAAGTGACGAGTGACGAGTGATGAGAGGGATGAGGGAAAAGGAATTAGTGACGAGTTTGCCAACCGAAGGTTAGTGAAAAGGGACCTGTGACAACCCACAACCGACAACCCACAACCCACAACCCACAACTCATAACCGACAACTCATAACCGACAACCCACAACTCATAACCCACAACTCTAATTTGT
>Ga0208787_1000757_pt1 | contig 14778 bp, 8 predicted proteins | sample Wag4_2014_7_11_FD_187362 | JGI IMG/M metagenome (GOLD analysis project Ga0208787, IMG submission 187362) | Fresh water microbial communities from Ohio, USA - Utica-2 Time Series HT 2014_7_11 (SPAdes) (version 2) | ecosystem: Environmental > Aquatic > Freshwater > Water tank | place: USA: Ohio... | reverse complement strand
GGCTGGCGGGCGCAGGGGGGCTCAGGCCTCAGCCCCCCGGGTCATCAGTCCTTGGGCGTCTTGGCGCCGTACTTGGAGCGAGACTGACGGCGGTCCTTGACACCGGCGGTGTCGAGCGTGCCGCGGATGATGTGGTAGCGAACCCCAGGCAGATCCTTCACCCGGCCGCCGCGGATCAGCACCACGGAGTGCTCCTGCAGGTTGTGGCCGATGCCCGGGATGTAGGCGGTGACCTCAAAGCCGGAGGTAAGACGCACCCGGGCCACCTTGCGCAGCGCTGAATTGGGCTTCTTGGGAGTGGAGGTGTACACGCGGGTGCACACGCCACGCCGCTCGGGGCATGCGCGCAGGGCAGGGGACTTCGTCTTGCGAGTCAGGGTCTGCCGCTCGGTGCGGATGAGCTGCTGAATGGTGGGCATCGAGGGCCGGAGGTTCGGGGGCCGGGAACAGTGGTCGGACGTCCGACCGCTTTCGACAATCCGCCACCTTACTGGGTCGCCCGACCCCCCTCCCCCGTGATCAGCCCTGGCGACTGAAGGCGGCACCGCAGGCGCAGCTCTTCAGCGCCGCACTGCTGCGCACCAGAAATCCACCACCGCTGAGATCGCCGCGGTAGTCGAGGCTGAGGCCCGCCAGCAGCGCCAGCTGGTCATCGGGGGCGTAGAGGGTCACCCCATCGGCCCGGGCAATGGGCACCCCCGCCAGATGGCCCGGACGCAGCCGGATCGTCCAGCGTTCACAGCCGCCTTCCACCAGGTCGAGGTGCATCAGCCCCGGTGTGCCCGCCACCGCGGCCTGCCGGCCCAGTTCCGCAGCGGCGGCGGCAGTGAGGCGCAGGCTGTGGCCCTTGGGCATGGCGATGGCGCGCTCCGGCCTCAGCCGGGGGAGCGGATGGTATCCATCCTGGCAGCCAGTTGCCGCAGCGCGGGCCGTCAGGGAGCCACCAGGCCAACGCCGTTGTGCACCCGGCCTGCCACCCCGCGGCCCATCACCCGCAGGCTGCCCCCCATCACCAGGCCGGTGGAGCTGCCGCCATCGAGGTTGAGGGCATCGCGTACGCCCATCTGGCGCAGGATCTGGGCGGTCTGCTGCAGGGTGGGGCCGGGGCTGTTCTCCCCTTCCACGGTGATCAGCCACACCTCCAGGCCATCGCTGGCCAGCACGGTGCGAGGGGCCCCCTGGCCCATGAAGGCGGCCCCGAAGTTCTCGGCGGCGCCGTTGAGCACCAGCTGGCCGTTGAGCAGCAACAGGGGCCCACCGCCGATCACCTGGTCGGCATTCCCCAGGGGCGAACTGGGCTGGCTGTTGACCGTGAGCCGTTCGTCCTGGCTCCAGGGCAACACGGCCCCTCCGCGGGCCACCAGGAGCGTGTCGCCGGGCCGCAGCGGCACCCCCTGCTCCAGTTGGACGCTCTCGAAGCGCTGGCTCACCACCCCCTGGCGCAGCAGCAGGGCCGACTCTGAACCGCTGAGGGCGCGGTAGGCAGGTCCCCAGGCGTCGTCGTAGCGGCTGATGCCCCGCTGCACGAAGCCGCTGTTCACCACCACCAGGGGCTGGCGCTGGCCGTCGGCGCCGCTCACCCATTCCTGCAGGCTGAGCCGGCCGAAACGGGGCAGCTCCCGGCCACTCCAGGCGGCCACCCCCCGGTTGAGGATCGGCCCGGAGAGCCAGCGGCCATCCTTTTTCAGGGCACCGAGGGGCAGGCGCCGTACCCGGTTGAAGTAGCCCCCGTTTACGGCCACCAGGGCCTGGCGCTGCTGGGCCAGTTGGGAGAGGGTGACCAGCCCCTCCATCCCCCCGGCCGGAGCCAGGGGAGCCAGCCGCAGCGGTCCGTTGAGCGGCTCCACCCGCACGGCGTTGATGCGCATGCCGCTGCGGCTGATCTGCTCCCAGCGCACGCCCCGTCCCAGCAGGGCCTGCAGGCGGGGGTCGATCGGCGCAGGAACTGTGGGGCTGGTGGGAGCGGTGGCCGTGCTGCCGGCGGGCAGGTCGATCACCAGCCGGTTGGGTTCACCCAGGCTGAACACCCGCTGGGGCGTGCCCAGGCTGCTGCGCAGGGCCAGACCCTGGCCTGCAGGGCGGGCCACCAGGCCGAGCTGGCGCAGCTGGGTCTGCAGCTCCGGGCCGCTGCGGAGGTCGAGCACCAGCTCGTTGCCCTCCTGGCGCACCAGGGCGGCCGCATCGAGATCGAGCACCACGCGGCGGCTGGCTCCCTGGTTGGAGCTGCGCACCTGCAGCAGCTGGGCAGGGGCCAGGCTTAGCCGCAGCTGGCTCCCCTCCGCCTCCACGCCCACCCCCAGGGCCCGCAGCAGGGGCAGGGCATCGAGGGCCACTTCATCGGCGAGGGCCTGTTGTTCTGCCGGCGCCACCTTCAATCCCTGGCCGAACCATTCCAGGTCGAGGGTGCCGTCGGGCAGGGAGCGGCTGCTCACCCCCAGCTGGTTCTGGAGCACCTCCAGGGGCAGCCAGAGCTGCTGGGGTGGCTGGCCGCTGGCGCCGATCCAGCGCCAGAGGGCCTGCTGGCTGCGGCCATTGATCAGCAGGCTGCTGCCTTCCTGGCTGCGGGGGGCCGGGGTGCCGCGGCTGGCGAAGAGGGGTTGGCGCGGAGCGGCGTCGGCCGTCTGCCAGCCCCACGCCATCGGACTCGCCAGGCTGCTCACCATCAGGGTGACCAGAGCTGCGGTGGCGTTTGCATGGGGCATGGCGGCGGGCGGTGCGGATGAGGCGTGGGTTCCAGGACGCTAGGCGCGGCGAGCGGGCCTCCTGTAACTAGGATCGGAGGTTCCGCTGTCGCCCGTGCCCCAGGGCCCGCCGTGGCGCCGGTTCTCAGAACCACTCTCCCCGCACCCCTTCCGGAACTCCTCTGGACATGCCCCAGTTTTCCCGCCCTGTTTGGCCCCACTGCGACAGCCCGGCTCCGGCCGCTGTGGCCGGCGAGAAAGACGCCTGCGGTGTGGGTTTTCTGGCGAGTCTGAAAGGGGAGGCCAGCCACTGGGTGCTGGAGCAGGCGCTGCGCGGTCTGGGCTGCATGGAGCACCGCGGCGGCTGCGGCGGCGATGGCGATTCCGGCGACGGCTCCGGCGTGCTCTGCGGCATCCCCTGGTCGCTCCTGGATTCCGTGTGGCCGGATGCGGCTGCCGCCGCCGGGCAGGCCCGGGGCCTGGGGATGGTGTTCCTGCCTGCCGATGGGGCCCGGCGCGAGCAGGCCCGAGCCTTCTGCGCCGAAGAGGCCGAGCGGCTGGGGCTGCGCAGCCTTGGCTGGCGGGTGGTGCCGGTGGACCCGGCCGTGCTGGGCCCGATGGCCCTGGGCACCGCCCCGGTGATCGAGCAGTGGCTGCTGGGCGCTGAGGAGGCTGGCGATGCCCTGGAGGGGCTGCTGTTCCGCCTGCGCCGCCGCTGCGGCGACCGGGCCAGGGCGGCCTGGGGCGCTGCCGCCGGCGACCTCTATTTCGCTTCCCTCAGCGGCCGCACCGTTGTTTACAAGGGCATGGTGCGCTCGGAGGTGCTGGCGCGCTTCTACGCCGACCTGCGCGACCCGCGCTTCGCCGTGACCTTCGCGGTGTACCACCGCCGCTTCAGCACCAACACCCTGCCGCGCTGGCCCCTGGCCCAGCCGATGCGGTTGCTCGGCCACAACGGCGAGATCAACACCCTGCTGGGCAACCTGAACTGGGCGCGGGCCTCGGAGGCCAGCCTGGATGCGGTGTGGGGCGACGCAGCTGCCGACCTCAAGCCGGTGGTGAATCCGGCCTTCAGCGATTCGGCCAACCTCGACGCCACCCTGGAGTTGCTGGTGCGCAGCGGCCGGCCGATCACCGAGAGCCTGCTCACCCTGGTGCCGGAGGCCTTCCGCGACCAGCCCGAGCTGGCCGACAAGCCTGACGTTCAGGCGTTCTATGAGTATTCGGCCTGCACCCAGGAGCCCTGGGATGGCCCGGCCCTGCTGGTGTTCGCCGATGGCCGCAGCGTCGGCGCCACCCTGGATCGCAATGGCCTGCGCCCTGCCCGCTACTGCATCACCAGCGACGGCTATGTGGTGATGGGCTCGGAGACCGGCGTGGCCGAGCTGGAGGAGAGCCGCATCGTGGAGAAGGGGCGTCTCGGCCCTGGCCAGATGCTGGCGGTGGATCTGGAGCAGGGTCGCCTGCTGCACAACTGGGAGGTGAAGCAGGAGGTGGCCTCGCGCCATCCCTACGCCGCCTGGCTGGCGGAGCACCGCCGTCAGCTGGCCCCCCAGCCCTGGACCCGGGAGCGCCAGCTGGGCGATCTGGAGCTGCTGCAGCGGCAGACGGCCTTCGGCTTCACGGCGGAAGACTTCGATCTGGTGATCGAGGACATGGCCGGCGCCGGCAAGGAGCCCACCTACTGCATGGGCGATGACATCCCCCTGGCGGTGCTCTCGGATAAGCCCCACCTGCTCTACGACTACTTCAAGCAGCGCTTCGCCCAGGTCACCAACCCGCCGATCGATCCGCTGCGCGAGAAGCTGGTGATGAGCCTGGAGATGCACCTGGGCCAGCGGGGGTCGGCCCTGCGTCCGGAGGCCTCGGCCGCCGCCGTGCTGCACCTCGACAGTCCGATTCTCAACGAGGCGGAACTGGCCGCCCTCGCAGAGCAGGGGCTTCCCCTGAGCACCCTCTCCACCCTGGTGCCGATCACCGATGGGCCTGCCGCCTTCAGCGCCGCCCTCGATCGCCTGCGCGGTGAGGCCGAGGTCGCGGTGCGCGCCGGCAGCCAGATCCTGGTGCTCTCCGACCGGGCCGGTGCGGAGGCTGGGATCGGCGCCACCACCACCACGCTGCCGCCCCTGCTGGCGGTGGGCGCGGTGCACCACCACCTGCTCAACCTCGGCCTGCGCCTGCAGACCTCCCTGGTGGTGGACACGGCCCAGTGCTGGAGCACCCACCATGTGGCCTGCCTGATCGGCTATGGCGCCAGCGCCGTGTGCCCCTGGCTCACCTGGGAGACGGCGCGCCACTGGCTGGCCCAGCCCAAGGTGCAGACCAACATCGAGCGCGGCAAGCTGCCCGCCCTCACGCCCGATCAGGTGCAGGCCAACGTGCGCAAGGCCCTGGAGGACGGACTGCGCAAGATTCTTTCGAAGATCGGCATCTCGCTGCTGGCCAGCTACCACGGCGCCCAGATCTTCGAGGCGATCGGCATCGGTGCCGACCTGATCGAGATCGCCTTCAAGGGCACCACCAGCCGGGTGGCGGGCCTGAGCCTGGCGGAGCTGGCCAGCGAGACCCTCAGCTTCCACACCAAGGCCTTCCCCGAGCTCAACCGCACCAAGCTGGAGTTCATGGGCTTTGTGCAATACCGCACCGGTGGCGAGTACCACCTCAACAGCCCGGAGATGGCCAAGGCCCTGCATGCCGCCGTGGCGGCCGGCCCTGGCTACGACCACTTCTCCACCTACAAGACCCTGCTGGAAAACCGGCCGGTCACGGCCCTGCGCGACCTGCTCGAGCTGAAGCCCGCCCCCGCGCCGCTGCCCCTGGATCAGGTGGAGAGCGTGGAGAGCATCTGCAGCCGCTTCTGCACCGGCGGCATGAGCCTGGGGGCCCTCTCCCGGGAGGCCCACGAGGTGCTGGCCGTGGCGATGAACCGCATCGGCGGCAAGAGCAACAGCGGCGAGGGCGGCGAAGACCCGGCCCGCTTCCACACCCTCAGCGACGTGGACGGCGAGGGGCGCTCGGCCACCCTGCCCACGATCAAGGGCCTGCGCAACGGCGACACCGCCTGCTCGGCGATCAAGCAGATCGCGTCGGGCCGCTTCGGCGTGACCCCCGAATACCTGCGCAGCGGCCGCCAGCTGGAGATCAAGGTGGCCCAGGGGGCCAAGCCGGGCGAGGGCGGCCAGCTGCCCGGGCCCAAGGTGGACCCCTACATCGCCTGGCTGCGCAACAGCAAGGCCGGCGTGCCGCTGATCTCGCCGCCGCCCCACCACGACATCTATTCGATCGAGGACCTGGCCCAGCTGATCCACGATCTGCACCAGGTGCACCCCGCCGCCAGGGTGAGCGTGAAGCTGGTGGCGGAGATCGGCATCGGCACGATCGCCGCCGGTGTGGCCAAGGCCAACGCCGACGTGATCCAGATCTCCGGCCACGACGGCGGCACCGGCGCCTCGCCGCTGAGCTCGATCAAGCATGCCGGCAGCCCCTGGGAGCTGGGCCTCACCGAGGTGCACCGTTCCCTGCTGGAGAACGGCCTGCGCAACCGGGTACTGCTGCGCGCCGACGGCGGCCTCAAGACCGGCTGGGACGTGATCATCGCCGCCCTGCTGGGCGCCGAGGAATACGGCTTCGGTTCGATCGCCATGATCGCCGAGGGCTGCATCATGGCCCGCGTGTGTCACACCAACAATTGCCCGGTGGGCGTGGCCAGCCAGAAGGAGGCCTTGCGCAAGCGCTTCACCGGCATCCCCGAGCACGTGGTGAACTTCTTCCTGTTCGTAGCCGAAGAGGTGCGCCAGCTGCTGAGCGTGCTGGGCGTGGCCCGGCTGGAGGATCTGATCGGCCGCAGCGAGTTCCTGCAGCCCCGCGCCGTGCAGCTGGCCAAGACCCAGGCGCTCGATCTCTCCTGCCTGCTGGAGCCGATCGCTGCTGCTGCCGATCGCAGCTGGCTGCGCCACGACGCCACAGCCCACGGCAACGGCCCCATCCTCGAAGACCAGCTGCTGGCTGATGCCGAGCTGATGGCGGCGATCGACAACCATGACCGCGTGGCCCGCACGCTGGCGATCGTGAACACCGACCGCAGCGTCTGCGCCCGCCTCGGCGGCGAGATTGCTGCCCGCCACGGCAACAAGGACTTCGGCGGCCTGCTGGATCTCACCTTCACGGGGGCGGCCGGCCAGAGCTTCGGCGCCTTCTGCGTGCAGGGGATGGCCGTGCGCCTGGTGGGCGAGGCCAACGACTACGTGGGCAAGGGCATCAACGGCGGTCGCATCACCGTGGTGCCCCCCGCCGGCGGCAACGACCCCGGCAGCCAGGTGATCCTGGGCAACACCTGCCTCTACGGCGCCACCGGCGGCGAGCTGTTTGCCTTGGGCCGCGCCGGCGAGCGCTTCGCCGTGCGCAACAGTGGGGCCGTGGCCGTGGTGGAGGGCGCCGGCGACCACTGCTGCGAGTACATGACCGGCGGCGTGGTGGTGGTGCTGGGTACCACCGGCCGCAACGTGGCCGCCGGCATGACCGGCGGTGTGGCCTTCATCCTCGATGAGACTGGTGGCCTGGCTGAGCGGGTAAACAAGGAGATCGTCACGATCACCGAGCTCACCACCCCCGAGCAGGAGGCTCTGCTCAAGCCTCTTCTGGAGGCTCATCTGGTGGCCACCGGCAGCGCCAAGGCCGCAGCGATCCTGGACGACTGGCCCAGCTGGGTGGGCAAGTTCAAGCTGCTGGTGCCCCCCAGCGAGAAGGCCAACCTTGGGTTGGCGGAGAGGGAGGCGGTGGTGGCCTGAGCTTGTTTGGTTTAGCCAGCTCTCAATCCATGGGCATGCTCAATGCTCCACTCGCCTCCCGCTGCTGAGGAGGTCGGGTGGACCGACCAGCATCACGAGGATGCTCCCTCATCAGCTTTTGCACTTCACCGGCGTGATAACTGCTGCGCGTGAGTGGGCTGCTCACCACCTGCAGAAAACCCAGCTCCTGTTCGCCGTGGCTGCGGAAGGCCCCAAACTGCTCCGGCGTCACGAAGCGATCCACCGGCAGGTGTTTCGGGCCCGGGGAGAGGTACTGGCCGATGGTCACGATGTCCACGGCGTGGCGGCGGAGGTCGGCCAGAACCGCGAGCACTTCTGTGTCCGTCTCCCCCAGCCCCACCATCAGCCCTGATTTGGTGTATGTGCGGGGCCAGCCCTCCTGCACCCGTCGCAGCAGCTCCAGCGATCGTTCATAGATTGCCTGCGGCCGGGCCCGGCGGTACAGGCGCGGTACGGTTTCGATGTTGTGGTTGAGCACGTCCGGCCCGGAGGCCATCACGGCGGCCAGCGCCTGCCAGTCGCCGCAGAAGTCCGGGATCAGCAACTCGATCGTGGTGAGGGGCGAGCGTTGACGCACCGCCTCCACGCAGGCCACGAACTGGCTGGCGCCGCCATCGGCCAGATCGTCGCGATTCACAGCCGTAATCACCACGTGGCTGAGACCCAGGCGCTGCACCGCCTCCCCCAGCCGTTCAGGTTCTGTTGGGTCGAGCGGCCGCACGCTCTTGTCGAAGTCGATGTCGCAGTAGGGGCAGGCCCGGGTGCAGCCCGGCCCCATGATCAGGAAGGTGGCGGTGCCGCCGGCGAAGCACTCGCCGATGTTCGGGCAGCTGGCCTCCTGGCACACCGTGTTGAGCTTCAGGTCCACCAGCAGGTCGGCCACGGCGCCGATCCGCTCGCGCTGTGGCGCCTTCACGCGCAGCCAGTCGGGTTTGAGCAAAACGAATCGGGGAGCCGATCACCCGGCCGCACACAGGGTCCAACTCTAGAAATCCGTTGGCACCGGTGGCCTCAGGGCCCGCTTTCACTCCCCGGGCAGGCCCGCAGGGCGATCCCGTAAAGTCGCCCCATCGGGATGTAGCGCAGCTTGGTAGCGCACTTCGTTCGGGACGAAGGGGCCGCAGGTTCGAATCCTGTCATCCCGATTTCTCAGGTGAGTTCCGCCCCCGGGTAGCCCCGCGGGGTCACCACCCAGCCATCGGCGCTGGTGCTGGTGCTGTTGCCCACCAGCACCAGGGTGAGCATGTCCACCCGGGCAATCGGAAGATCCCCCAGGGTGTGGATGCTCACCTGTTCCTCCGCCCGGCCCAGCTGGCGAGCCAGCACCACTGGAGTGGACGGGGGCCTGCCCTGCAGCAGCAACTCCCGGGCCCGGCCGAGTTGCCAGTCGCGGCCCAGGGATCGCGGGTTGTAGAGCGCCACCACGAAGTCGCCGCTGGTGGCGGCCCGCAGCCGTTGTTCGATCACTGCCCATGGGGTGAGCCGATCGCTCAGGCTGATCGTGCAGAAGTCGTGCATCAAGGGGGCGCCGGCCCGGGCCGCCGCCAGCTGCAGCGCCGAGAGACCCGGGTGCACCGTGAAGCCCGGGCGGCCATCGCGCGGTTGGGCCAGCCACAGCTCCAGGGCCAGGCCCGCCATGGCGTAGATGCCGCTGTCGCCCGACGACACCAGGGCCACGTTCAGCCCCTGGTTGGCCAGGTCGAGGGCCTGCTGGCAGCGGGCCCGCTCCTGGGTGAGCTGGCCGTCGCAGCGCAGTTGATCAGGCCGCCGCAGGGGCTCCAGCAGATCCAGATAGAGCCCGTAGCCAACCCACACGCTGGCCTCGGCCAGGGCCCGCCGGGCATCGGGGGTGAGCAGATCCAGCCGGCCCGGGCCACTGCCCACCAGATGCAACTGCCCCTGGCTGGGGGCCCATTGCTCCCTCGCCTGGGCGATGGCCAGGGTGGCCGCCCCCCGCTCCTCACCGCGGTGGTGCTCCACCTGCTTGGGCCGCAGCAGCCGGGCATCGGGTCCAGCGGCCAGCAGGGCCGCCGCCTCCGCCACGCTGGCGGTGCCCATCTCCGCCGCCACCGCTGCCGAGGGGGTGGGCACCGCCACGCCGTTCAGCTCGTGAGCGGTGAACCAGCGCAGGGGCCACTGCCGCCGGCGGGCCAGCTCCAGCAGGGCCGGTTCATCGGCCTTGCGGTCGATGCTGGCCAGTCCGGCCACCGCCTCACTGGCCAGGCCGGCGGCCTGCAGCTGCTCCTCCACCAGCCGCTCCAGCAGGGCCAGGCTGGTGTGGCGTTCACAGCCAAGTCCCAGCCACAGGCAGGGGGGATGCCAGCGGCAGCCCTCTCCCCGGCGCGCCGTGACCAGCATCGCGGCAGGACTGCCAGCTTGCCGTTGCCAGTCCTCCAGCCCGGTGGCCGCCCCCAGCTGGCGCCAGCTGCGGTTGCCCGCCTCCTGTAGCACCGGCAGGGGATCCCGGCTGCGGGCGGCCCGCTGCATCAGCGTGTTCCAGTCGCCGCCGGGGCCCGGCCGCCAGCCCCAGCGCAGGCCGAAGGTGTCGAGGGCGAGCTGGCCTCGGCCGCTGCTGCTGCCGGTGGCCACCACGGCACCGCCCAGCAGCGCCGCCAACCGCTGGCAGAGGGCCTCGCCACCGGCCCGGTGGGCACCGAGCAGGGGGATGGCGAAGCGGCCCTCCGGATCGAGCACCACCACCGCCGGATCGAGGGTTTTGCCCTGCAGCAGGGGGGCGATCCGGCGCACCACCAGCCCGCAGGCCGCCACCAGCACGAAAGCCTCGGCCCGGGGCCAGTGCTCCTCGAGCTGCTCGGCCTGCAGGCAGCCATCCACCAGTCCGGCGGCCTGGAGCTGGGCCAACAGCGGTTCGGCGGCGTCGCTGAATCCCAGGGCCCACACTCCCTGGCGCTGCGGCTGCTGGCTGCTGCTCATGGCCGCAGCCGGGCGGCCAGGCCGCTGAAGGGGCCCTCCTTCCGCGGCTGGATCAGGGAGCCGTCCTCGCGCACCTGCTCCCTGGCGGAGCTGCCCAAGCTGGTCGTGGGCTGAACGCGTTCCTCAGCAGGCTCCACCTCGGCGCGTTCCGCCTGCTCTGGCTGGGGGGCCTCCTCGGGCTGGGGAGCCTCGGTCGCTGGCGTTCGTGCGGCAGCCTCTGGCTCCCCTGCCGGGCTGGGCTGCGCCGGCGGGGGCAGCTCAGGCTCGCTGAGGGGCGGATCGCTGCTGGACGGATCGCCGCTGAGGGGCGGATCGGTGAGAGGAGGAGTCTCGGTGGGCGGAGGGTCTGCGAGGGGTGGCTGGGGGGCTGGGCTGGGTGCTGGTTCGGGCTCGGGTGCCGCAGCGCTTGCCTGGGGTGTTGACTCTCCGAGCAGACGGGCAAGGTCTGCGGGGCTGATCCGCTCGTTGAGCCACACAGGCCGGCGTCCGCCCGGCTGGATCACCGCCTCCCGCACCAGGCTGTTGAAGGGCGGATTGAGCGGTTCACCCAGGCCATCCAGCAGTTCCAGCAGCAGGGCATTGCTGCCGGGCCTGAGGCCCCGCAGCCAGAGGGGCGTGTTCTGGTCCACCAGAAAGCTGTCCCCATTCACGCTGATCCGCAGCCGCCAGCGGGCATCGCCCTCGCGCAGGCCCTGCAGGGGCGCATCCCGCAGCAGCCAGTCGATCAGCACCGGCTCGCTGCTGCTGAGGCCATCGGGGCTCACGGCCAGCAGCTGGGGGGAGCCGGCAGCGGGTTGGCTGAGGGGGTTGGCGGCCACCCGCTGCACCAGCCGCTGGGCTGAGGCGCCCGGCAGTTTCACGGCCTCCCCCCAGGGCAGGGATGCATAAGCCGTGATGCGGTGGCTGCCCGGTGAGAGGGGCGCCATGGCCAGCTCCAGCCGGCCGCTGCCGGCATCGCCCTGGCTCCAGTCGCCGATCCGCAATCCGGGGCCATCGTCCACCTGCACCACCAGATGGGCACCCAGCCCCAGTTCGGGGTCCGTGGCCAGGGGCCAGTGCTCGAGATCCAGGCCCAGTTGCCAGGGCCCGGCGGGAACCAGCGCGCCCTCGGCCGGCGAGGTGATCCGCAACCTGGGTCGCCGGTTGGCCAGCGCCGCGCTGATCTGCACCACAGCTCCGGGGGGAGGCACCTCCTGCAGCCGGCCCGCCGGAGCCACCACCGGCAAGGGACCGCTGGGCGGCACAGCGGCCTGGCGGTCACAGCCACTGATCATCAGGAGCAGGGTGCTGAGGGCCAGGGCCAGCAGCCCGCTGATCCCGCTCCGGTCGCCAGGCGATTCGTTGGCAGGGCAGTCAGAGGCGTACCTGCCAGTGCCAGGCAACCCAGTGCCAGACAAATCATGGCCATGATGTCGGTGCCGATAACGTGCCTGTCCATCCAGGGGATGCGACACAGTCACACTTGATCGCCACACCTGATCGCCAGCAGCCTGTGTGCGGCATTCTGCTGGCTTGGCTGGCCCGGAGCCTGCACTGGCCCGCTCCGTAGAGAGCCCAGTGGAGAGTGAGGCGAATAATATAAAACAATTTCCACAGAAGCTGCTTTTGAAGTGTTGCTAACTGGCTGGCAGACCCCTGTCCTGGTCTGGCGATTCGGCGGATTGAACCTTTGTAACTGAGGCCCGAAAACGCTTGAATCTGGCCCCTATACTGCGCTGAGCGGTCCCCTATCTGGGGCCCAAAGCCCCAGCTGTGGCAGTCGGTTTCAGGGTTTCCATCCGCGGTTTCGCCGGTCTCGGCGCTTCCGTCCGGTTTCCCGAGCCTTCTCCCGGCTGGCGCCCATGTCCTGCCCCGGGTTCGCCCGGTCAGGCCATGGGGCCCACCGGCGGCGCTGTCGTGGTTGCTTCACAGCCGCGCCCGCTCCGCCCACAGGGGTGGACCACCACCTCGACCCCGTCCCTCGAGGAACGTCTCGATGACCATCAGCCCACCAGAGCGTGGGGAAAAGGCCAAGGCCATGGTCGACCGGAACCGCGTTCCGGCCACGTTCGAGCTTTTCGAAAAGCCCGGACATTTCGACCGCACCCTGGCCAAGGGTCCCAAAACCACCACCTGGATTTGGAACCTCCACGCCAACGCTCACGACTTCGACAGCCACACGAGTGACCTCGAAGAGGTTTCTCGCAAGATCTTCTCGGCTCACTTCGGCCATCTGGCCGTCATCTTCATCTGGTTGAGCGGTGCCTTCTTCCATGGCGCCCGCTTCTCCAATTACACCGGCTGGCTGACTGACCCTCTCCACGTCAAGCCTTCAGCCCAGGTGGTCTGGCCGGTTTTCGGCCAGGAAATCCTCAATGGCGATGTGGGTGCCGGTTTCCACGGCATTCAGATCACCTCCGGTCTCTTCCATGTGTGGCGGGCCTGGGGCATCACCAACACAACCCAGCTGATGGCTCTGGCCATCGGGGCCCTGGTGATGGCCGGCCTGATGCTCAATGCCGGCGTCTTCCACTACCACAAGGCAGCTCCAAAGCTGGAATGGTTCCAGAACGTTGAGTCGATGCTCAACCACCACCTGGCAGGTCTGCTGGGTCTGGGTTCCCTCTCGTGGACTGGGCACCTCCTGCATGTGTCCCTGCCCACCACGGCCCTGATGGATGCCATCGACGCCGGCAAGCCGCTGGCGATCAACGGCCAGACCATCGCCACCTACGGCGACATTCCGCTGCCGCACGAATTCCTCAACCAGGACGTGCTGGCCCAGATTTTCCCTGGATTCGGGGCTGGAATTTCCGCCTTCTTCTCCGGTAACTGGGCTGCTTACAGCGACTTCCTCACCTTCAAGGGTGGCTTGAACCCTGTCACCGGCAGCCTCTGGATGACCGACATCGCCCATCACCATCTGGCGATTGCGGTGCTGTTCATCGTGGCCGGTCACATGTACCGCACGAACTGGGGGATCGGTCACAGCATCAAGGAGATCCTGGAAGGCCAGAAGGGTGATCCCCTCCTGTTCCCTGCTCCCAATGGTCACGACGGCCTGTTCGAGTTCATGACCACCAGCTGGCATGCCCAGCTCGGCGTGAACCTGGCCATGCTCGGCTCGCTGACCATCATCGTGGCGCATCACATGTATGCGATGCCCCCGTACCCCTACATCGGCATTGATTACCCCACGCAGCTGTCGATCTTCACCCATCACATGTGGATCGGCGGCTTCCTGATTGTGGGTGCCGGTGCCCACGCAGCCATCGCCATGGTGCGTGACTACGACCCCGCCAAGCACGTCGATAACGTGCTCGACCGGGTGCTCAAGGCCCGCGATGCCCTGATCAGCCACCTCAACTGGGTGTGCATTTGGCTTGGCTTCCACAGCTTTGGCCTCTACATCCACAACGACACCATGCGTGCCCTGGGCCGTCCCCAGGACATGTTCAGCGACTCCGCCATTGCCCTGAAGCCGGTCTTCGCTCAGTGGATCCAGGGTCTGCACGCCGCCGCCGCCGGCAACACCGCGCCCAACGCCCTCGCGGGTGTGAGTGAAGTGTTCAATGGCGCCGTGGTTGCAGTGGGCGGCAAGGTGGCTGCGGCCCCGATTCCGCTGGGCACCGCTGATTTCATGGTGCACCACATTCACGCCTTCACGATTCACGTGACGGTGCTGATCCTGCTGAAGGGTGTGCTCTACTCCCGCAGCAGCCGCCTGGTTCCCGATAAGGCGAACCTGGGCTTCCGCTTCCCCTGCGACGGCCCCGGCCGTGGCGGCACCTGCCAGGTGTCGGCCTGGGACCATGTGTTCCTGGGTCTGTTCTGGATGTACAACTCCCTGTCGATCGTGATCTTCCACTTCTCCTGGAAGATGCAGAGCGACGTTTGGGGCACCGTCAACCCCGACGGCACCGTCCAGCACATCACCAACGGCAACTTCGCCCAGAGCGCCATCACCATCAATGGCTGGCTGCGTGACTTCCTGTGGGCCCAGGCCGCACAGGTGATCAACAGCTACGGCTCCAGCAGCAGTGCCTATGGCCTGATGTTCCTGGGTGCCCACTTCATCTGGGCCTTCAGCCTGATGTTCCTGTTCAGCGGCCGCGGCTACTGGCAGGAGCTGATTGAGTCCATCGTCTGGGCTCATAACAAGCTGAAGGTGGCACCGGCCATCCAGCCGCGCGCCCTCTCCATCACCCAGGGCCGTGCCGTGGGCGTCGCCCACTACCTCCTGGGTGGCATCGCGACCACCTGGTCGTTCTTCCTGGCCCGCATCATTGCGGTCGGCTGACCTTTCCTGACCTTTCCCAATGGCAACGAAATTTCCTTCGTTCAGCCAGGGTCTGGCACAGGACCCGACAACCCGC
>Ga0208787_1000755_pt1 | contig 14791 bp, 19 predicted proteins | sample Wag4_2014_7_11_FD_187362 | JGI IMG/M metagenome (GOLD analysis project Ga0208787, IMG submission 187362) | Fresh water microbial communities from Ohio, USA - Utica-2 Time Series HT 2014_7_11 (SPAdes) (version 2) | ecosystem: Environmental > Aquatic > Freshwater > Water tank | place: USA: Ohio... | reverse complement strand
GTCCACAATGTTGGTGATAGCCTCATCCTGATCATACACTTCTGCTTTCATGTTCTTCTCTAGATTGGCTAGATTGCTGGATTCTCTCTGCTGTATGGTCTCCACCGGTATGGTGATGATCTTGCTCAATTCAAACTCTATCTCCGCAGAGTCTATGATGCGTGTGTCTTTGGGAGCAATGTTGAATCTGCTGCCAGCTAGATCAATCAAATCAATGGCTTTGTCGGGCAATTTTTTATCTGTTTGATATTTGCAACTCAATTTCACTGCTGTTTCAATGGCAGCATCAGTGATTTGTGCTCGGTGATAATTTTCATAGTATTTCTTCAGACCTTTAAGGATGTCTATGGTCACTGCTTGTGTGGGTTCATCCACAGTGATCCTTTGGAATCTACGCATAAGAGCACGATCTTTTTCAAAGTATTTTCTATATTCTTCCCAAGTGGTACTGGCCACAACTTTTAATGTGCCTTTGGTCAGCACTGGTTTTAATAAATTAGCCAAGTCGTTGGATCCTTTGTCTCCACCACCTGCTCCTGCTCCACTGATATTGTGTGCTTCATCTATGAACACAATGGTTTTGCCTTTTTTCTTCAAGGCTTGCAGCACCATTTTGAATCGCTCTTCAAAGTCTCCTCGATATTTGCTGCCAGCCAACATGGCACCAATATCCAAGTTGTACACTTGATATTCTTTTAAGAAATCTGGCACTTGATTACGCACAATATTCAATGCCAATCCTTCTGCTATGGCAGTTTTGCCCACTCCTGGATCACCCACTAATATCACATTGTTTTTCATTCTACGGCCTAATGCCAATGCTATTTGATCCAGCTCAGCATGACGTCCTATCACAGGATCTATTTTTTCTTTTTTAGCTTCGGCGTTTAAATTAGTAGTGTATAAATTCAATGCTCTCTGTGTGACAGATGCGTTTTCTTCTACCCCAAATTCTGTCTCCACTTCGGAGTTAAGAAAATCAGAAAATTTTTCTTTGTCAATATTGGCTTTGGCCACAAAGAAATAACTGTGACTTTTCTTCTCACTCATCATGCTTAAAAATACATCAGTCAATTCTATCTGTTGACGACCGCTGAACAGCGTCTGTGTGAATGCTCTGTTGAGTACTCTTTCCACACTCACAGTCTTTTTAGGTTTGTATTTGGCAGGAGGGCTCACCAGTTCTATCTCTTTTAATCTTTCTTTGAGATATGTTTCAAGATTTTTCTTCAATGTTTCTGTATCGGCTCCAAAATCTGTTAGAGTCTTTATGAATTTGTCATAACACAGCATGGCAAACAGCAAGTGTTCCACTGTGACATATTCGTGTTTGAGTTTGGCAGCGTCTTCCACCGCTTTGTCAAATATTCGTTGTAGTTCGTCGCTGGGTTCTACCATATTAATTGATTAATTTTTGTTGTTTTTTAAGGGCCATATCCAGTTTTACTTTGCTGACTCTGTCGATAAAGTTGATTCCATACAAATGATCAAATTCATGTAAAAAAATTCTAGCATCCATTTCACTTAACTGCATTATACATTCTTTTTGTTCGCTGTCAAGATATTTAACCACTATGGTGTGAGGCCTACTGATTTTAAGATACAGTTTTGGAAAACTGAGGCAACCTTCCTCCATCAAAACTAAATCTTTGGTGGCTTCCTGGATGATTGGATTGATCACAGCAAATGGTTTAGTTTTGCCTTTGATATTCTGAGGTTGCATCACAAATATTTTGGCATCTAATTCCACTTGATTGGCTGCCAATCCTATGCCCTTTTCCGCAATCATGGTATTGATCATGTCCTGTTCGATTTTAACAGCATCCATATTATTGAAATCAAAATCTTTCACTGTGCGATCCAACCATGAGTTGGGGTGTTTAATTAAGTTCATCTCGTAAATTTTTTATTTTTTGCAACAGTGCAGCATCTTCCACTCTGGGAGTGTCTGCAAACACAGTCACATATATGTTGCCTTTTTGTTTGGCATTATGCACATTGGGCAATCCTTCTCCTGTGATATTAAACATCGTGCCTGTCTGTGTGCCTTTGGGTATGCTGACAGCAAGATTTTTTCCGGACAAGGTTCGTATTTCTTTTTTAATGCCCAGAATCAGATCAAACATGTTCACTTTAATTTTAGCATGCAAATGTATGCCATCTCGTTCCCAGGTTTTGTGTCTTAGAATCTTAATTCTCACAATAAGATCTCCACGCGGAGCATTGCTGATGGTATCTGCACCCAATCCTGAAAATCTAATCATGTTGTTGTGTTCCACTCCAGGCGGAATATCTATATTCACACTTTCCTGTCGACCGTTGGGTAATCTATAGCTGGCAATGAGTGATTTGCCATTGTGAACATCCTCCAACTCCAGTGTGGCTTCTATGTTGATGTCCACATTGCGAGGATTGGATCTAAATGTGCTGGCTCTTTGAAATGGTCCTCCACCACCTCCAAAAAAATTATTGAATATGTCGTTGATATCACCATTGAAATTATAAGTGTAATTGCCGCCGCCTTGATTATGCATGTCAGTGGTGCCGTATCTATCGTAGGCAGCCTTCTTTTGAGGATCTTTGAGAATGTCATAGGCTTCATTGAGCTCTTTGAATTTGGCTTCATCACCACCTCTGTCTGGATGATGTTTCATGGCCTTGCTCTTGTAGGCTTTTTTCAAATCGCTTTCGTTGGTGTTGCGACTAACACCTAAAACTTTATAAGGATCCATATGTTATAATATAGTGGTTTTCTGTCAAAAGTCAAGTGATAGAAATTTTATTTTTCTTTAAGGATGTATTTGATAGGATATTCGGCTTTGACTTTGACTCTTTTTTTGCTGTCGCTGTCCTCGTACTGTATCATATTGGGTGCCAATTCCACGAAATCATCCACCTGTACCATATTCTGAACTCCATCGTGCCAGTAGGTCAACTCAGCTGGAACTTTTCTAAATATAGCAGCAATACTGTCATACAGCCAATAGATGAATTTCCAAGTGATCATCACAATTTTTTTTGCTGTGTGATACACGTGTTTCATTGCAGTGATTATTAACTTTACTGCGTGAGTAATCTTAGCAAACACAATGGCTGAACGCTGAACTACGCTGGCAAAAAAAGTTTTACTTTTTATCGCTGCTGTTTGGAGCCACTGTATTGTTTGTGCTGTTATCTGTTTTAGTTGTTCCTTCATAGTATTCTTTGTAACGATCCAATATGTCTTGGGTCTGTTTTAATGTGCTGCGAATTTGTGCAAAATTTTTAGCCAATAACTCATAATCTTCATCACTCAATCCAAACAACACAGGATCCAATCCTTCTGCCTTCATTTTGGCAAATACTTCATTAGCATTGTTGCTGGTGATCACAATCCATCTCAATTTCTCCATCTCTTCCAGAGTGGGAGTCTTAAGATTCAATTTTTCTCGGCTTTGTTCTTGTGTGAGCACTTTAATCACTTTTTCTCCCACTAAGCTGCAATTGGTTAAAAACAAACTCAAAGCTATCACGGAAATTATTTTAATCATATACCACACTCTAATTTTTTATGAGGATTAAATCCTTGTTTTTTCCAATTAGTCCATCTTTGTAACGCCGCTTTCTTAAGTTTATTTTTAGTATCTTCACTCATTGGGCCTCTATTCAAATTACTTAATCTAACTTTTTCTGCAATTCTCTGTCTTGCTTCTACACTTAAATCTTCTCTGTGTCCGCCTTTTCTATGAGACACCTGCACTCCAACTTTTCCTTTATTCCATGGAGCTCTGCCTTTCATTCTTAAACTTTGTTTAAGTTTTGATTCTTCTGTTTGTTTTTTACCTTTAAAAGGAGAAACTCGACCTTTTTTAAACAAACTTGAATTTTTTGCTTTTATTTCTTCGTCAAACATAGGATTAAATTTTTTCATACTTTCACTATGTTGTGTTTTTAAAGTTTCATACACCCTGTTATTCACTTTAAATATTCTTGCCTGGCCTTTATTCTTCCAATTTATCATACAATAAGCAGCCTTAATCATAGATCGTTGTTCTGATCCTTTAGTCATTTTAACTAGACAAAGATGTGCAATAAAATGTTCTCTGGCTGTGAGTTCTACTATATTATCTAATATATCTTGTCCACCTAAGCTCTTTGGAATAATGTGATGAGTTTCGGTATAGCCTGTAATAATTTTGTTTCTGGCTTTATTAATTAATTTGTAATACCAGTTATAATATTTGTTTTGAATCATATTCTTAATTGTTATATTCTTTAAAATTTGGATTTGCAAGGTGAGGACACTCGGAATTGATTTCAGATTTTTTAGTGGCTTTAATTTCTGCTTCAGTGAGTTTGGCTCCACCTGCAATCTCCACACATCTCAGTGCTTTGTCGGATGCTTTGTTGACAATTCTTTCCATGGCTTCGGGTCTTTCCATGGCTGTCTTGCCCAAGTCTCTGGTGCCTTTGTTGAATCTTTTGTCCAAGTCATCGATATCTTTTTTAAGATTGCCTACCAGTTTGTTCACTTCTTGATTGGCCTTTAGAATGGCTTCGTAATCTTTTTTCTGTTGTTCAATGAATTTGGTCTGTGTTTCTAAGGCCTGTTCCATTTTGACCTGATTGCCTTTCAGTATGGCATTGTCGCCTCTCAGTTTTAGCACATAGGCACCGCCACCTGCCACGCCCAGTAGCATTATGATGGTGAACACCATTTTTACCTGTCCGAACAGTCCAAACATATTATTTTTCCAATATCACACAGTGCCGATCGTTTTCCAGCACATATTTGTTGCCATAGATACTTATGTTGTAGTCACCTATGTATTTGGTAAGATAGAGCACTTCAGGAAAGCTGTTCAAACTGTAGGATTCTGTGATTTCACGCAGTTTGTTCACAGTGATGCCTTGATCCACAAATTTAAAACGCAAAGGCTCAGCATATTTTTTACTAAACACAATGTGGTTGTCTTCCATAATCACATCATCCACATAACTATTGGCAAAAAAATTCTTGTAGTTTTCCATGGCCGTTTCATTTTTGCGAATGCCATATTCATTGCTGTCTTTGGGCACTATGGTTTCCAGTGTGGTTTGATCTGCTGGTTGACTTCTAAAATTTTTATAGTATCTAAATTTAAATTCATTTACGTCTGCTAATTTTTTTATGCCGTCTAGTATTTCTGTGATTTGTTTGCTCACGTGTCTGCTACGTTCCATTTCCACAAACACTCGGTAGTAACCATCTGGCTGTTCACCACTGGTCTTGTCAGCATCCAGCACGAATTCGTAACCTTTTTCAATAAAGTTCACCAAATCTTCTGCTGCCTGTATGGGTTTGACTCTGAAACTCAACACCACAATCTTATCGTCGGTGCCCATTTTGGATTGATAGGAATCCACTTCAAAAATATGATCCACGCAGTATTTGAGATCGTGTTTGTTCAGTGACATTTTATGTTTCTGGAGTTATGGGTTGAGTTTGTTCGATAGGTTGAATATCCTGAACTGGAGAATCTTTGACTGGTTCATTGCTGTATTGCATTTGACTCTGCATGCCGTCGTAGATATTCTTCATTAAATTGATGGGCATGGTAATTTCCACTATCCAAATAGGAGTTGTATCCAGCTTGCCTTTTTTAGTGCCTGGTCTCACATCATCTGGTTCCACAATCTTTCTAGGAGTAATCAACTGATCTTTTTTGTAAGTGACCTTGCAATCGTAGTCCAATAATCTCTTGCCACCCATGGGGTCTGGCATCTGTTTCAAAGGCCACATGAATTTGCATGACACATAATGTTTGGTCATCACTGGTCCTTCAATCAATTCACCATCTTGCCAGTTGTCATACACATAAAGATCCAACTCATCCAGCACTCTTTCAAAGTCTTTGATGATGGCAAATGCATTGTCATTGCCATATATGGTCTCTATGTTTTTTAAAATGTCTGCTGTGTCGTGCATAATTGTACCTATCCAGTGTATTTAGCCACAGAGTTGCTGATAACATGCTAGTTTTATAGACAGTTAATCACCATAAATACTTGTACATTACCATTAACCAAGGAGCGTCGATGGGATCAAAAAATGCTTTCAAAAAGCAATCCAAGCACAATAATGTACTCAAAATTAATCAATATCAAATAGAAAAACAAAAAGATGTCCAAATAATACCCCGCAACAAGAATCAAGAATCCTACCTAATCAAACTGTTAGACCCCAGCAAAGACATTGTATTCGGTGTGGGACCTGCTGGCACAGGCAAAACATTGCTGGCAGTTCAGGTGGCCATTAAAATGTTCAAAGAAAGACAGGTGGATCGTATCATTATCACCAGACCAGCGGTGAGTGTGGATGAAGACATTGGATTTTTGCCTGGCACACTGGAAGAAAAAATGGCACCATGGACACGCCCTATATTTGATGTGTTTCAAGAATATTTTAGAACACAGGATCTAAAAAATATGATGTATGAAGGTGTGATTGAAATAGCACCCTTGGCATTCATGCGAGGAAGAAATTTTATCCGAGCATTCATCGTGGCAGATGAGTGTCAAAATACCACACACAGTCAAATGAAAATGTTGCTCACACGTTTGAGCAAAGGATCCAAAATGGCTGTGACAGGTGATTTGAATCAAGCAGATAGACAGCACGACAATGGACTGTTGGATTTTATTGAAAAATTAAATAAAAAAGACAAAGCTCAACGCATTGATATGGTGAGTTTTCACAAAGGGGATATTGAACGTCATCCTGCTGTGAAAGAAGTGTTGGATATTTACGGGGATTAATTTTTTCGAATAATATGATATCCGTACACAGTGGGACAGACTCCACTGATTTCATTCACTTGTAATGTGTCAATGAAAGCAACAAAATCCTGATCCATTGTGCTGGGTTTGAATGTGCCTAAATTTCCTTGATTCGCTTTGCTGGGACAATCACTGTATTTCACAGCAGCATCTTCAAATGTGATCACACCTTGAGCAATTTCATTTCTTATTCTCGCAGCTTCGAACAGGGCCTCTTCTTGAATTTTAGTTCCTGTGTATCTAGATGCTCCCAAATAACTGATTAATATGTGACTGGCTCTGTACATTATATATTTTGTAGTCGTATCATTGTGGCAGCAAGATTTATTTCAGGATCTCCCACCAGTGTATGATCCACTAGTCCTTGTTTTATGATTAATATGGCTTTTTCTTGACGTGCTTCATCTCCAAACAGTGTGATATTGTCATACATCCATTTGTAAATGTCTTCCACTTCATCAGGTCTTACTTGACTGCATACCAACTTTCTTGCTTCTGTTATTTTGCCTGCTTTGAACAATTCTACCATGCCTAATTTGTAATCAGATTCTCCTGTGTCGCTTTTTTGTGGTTTTAACAACACTCCATTCTGTGCATTCATTTGTACCACATTGATACACTTTCTTAAATCTGGATATGTGGCTTTGACATAAGTGTCCAATGTTTCTAAATCTGGAGTTATGCCTTCTTTCATTAATATTTCAGCCACTCTGGCTGTGAATTCTGTTTGATCCACACGTTCAATATGGAATCCTTGACATCTGCTGTGCAATGCTGGGATAACTCTGTTGGGATAGTTGCAAGTTAGTATGAATCTTGCTGTTGTGTGATATTCTTCCATCACACCACGCAGTGCTGCTTGTGCGTTGGGAGATAGATAATCTGCCTCATCCAACAGTACCACTTTAAAATCACCAAACGGAATCATTTGTACAAAATTAACAATTTTAGCTCTGACATCATCCACAGAGTTTGTTCTGCTGGCGTTGATTTCTAACACATCTAGATCATTCACTTGTAATTCATTCAACAATATTTTAGCCAATGTGGTTTTGCCTATGCCAGCATTGCCGCTGAATAATAGATGAGGAATACTTTTGTCCTTAACCCAAGTTTGAATCTGTTTTTTCTGATGTTCATCTCTAAACACATATTGATCCAATGTTTTAGGTCTATATTTTTCTGTCCAAAGTTCTTTCATTAGTTTCTTCTTAAAAATTCTTGTCCCATACCAGACATTATCAAAGGTATGTATATCAACGTCCACCACCATCCCACAAGATGCCCTAATATGTGCAGTGTCATCAGTGTGATGCCCAACACACCAGTGGTGTTTAATCCAGGATTTCTAGTTTCAGGAAATTTCATACTGTCAGTATATGACAGATTGTGCGGAATGTCAAGTGTTTTATAGTTGACTTTCTTTGGCTACGTAGGATTCTTCTGGTTTTTCTTTTGCCCAGATCATCACACTTTTGGCTTCCACCATCTGCAGCACTTGTTCTTTGTGGTTGGTTTTGATTTTGATACCTCTGGTCCATCTGCCATGCTCCACCAAAATCCAATCACCCACATTATATTCATCTTTGTTGTCTCGTCCTTTGGCATACACTTTGGCCCATCTGGGTTTGATACCATGCACCTTGCCATTGTCTGAATTCAATATGATGCCACCTTTGGTGGTTATAGAATCGAAACTCATGTCACTCACAATCACACGATCCTTAATCGGAATCAATTCTCCCTCAAGAATCTTGTATGAGCTCATAGTTTATTTTTTCTTAACGAAATTACCTTCAGCATCTTCCACCCATTCTTCATTGGTGTTGTCTGCTTTTGCTTTTGCTCTTGTGGTAGGCACAGTTTTAGGATGATCTCTGTAATAATCAGCCAAAACTTCCTCACGTTTACGAACAATTTTTCCACCAGCGCCTAATTCGTCGCCTCGAGCATTCACTCTAGCATTGCCCACAGCTGGAGTTAATTCGTTGCGTTGTCTCAACAGATCAATATCAATCTGTTTGCCCTGCATGGATTTGTAAACTTTGTTACCACTCTGTTTGATAGCCATATTTGTTGTCTCCTATTATGTGTGTATTTATCTAAGGAACTCTCTCCAGTCCAAGCCATATTGGATGGAATCAATTCTGTGTACTCCCAGCAGATACAGCACATAGGATGCCACTGAACTGCCCCTGCCCACACCCCATAAGATGTTGTTGGATCGCATGGTTTGTACCAAATAATGTAAAAACTTCAGCAGATTGAGATAGCCATACTGTTTAAATGCTGCCAATTCCTCTCTTACTCTTTGTTCACTGCCCGCAGGTGTGATGCTTATAATGTAAGATTCGATGTCAAAATTTTTGACATCATTGGGCATAAACCATTCTGATTGTAACAATTGATCAAATTCTTTCACATCCACCAGCATGGGTTGATATGTGTGCAAAGGTTCGCCCACTCCTGTGTGAGTTACCGAACTGTTAAAAGTGTCTATTTCTTTGTGTGGTTCAAATTGAAGATCCTGCAGCACTGCCAATCTATTTTGATAGATCAAATCCACAGCATCTTGATGATCGAATATGGGTAGTCCTAAGCTGTCTGTTCGCATAACAAAGTATTATGCTGTATATTAATCGATATTGATGAGATTGTCAAGATCTTTTCCAGTTTCTTTAGCCATTTTCAGTTGTTCTGCTGCCAATCTCTGTTTCAATTCTTGATTGTACACGTCTAAGAACACACCGATTTGTTGACGCAGTTCTGGATTGCGACTTTGAAAAAATTTAGTGCGTAAGTCATTTAATTTGGCTTCCAGTTGTGATATGCTGTATTGACTGAGATCTTCTGACAGTGGATGGAACATGATATTCCTAATTTATTAATTACTGAACGTACCTAAAAATTTTCCAAACACAGTGGCACCTTGGTTGTAGGTCCAAAACTCTACATACATGGGATCCACATCAAGATTCACAATAAATGGTGTAGGGAAAGCAGAATCTTTGTAAATTAATCCAGCATTTTCAGTGCTCCATACCACTGTGCGAGCCACACCGTCACTGCGTAATTCTATTATGACGCTGCTCATACCTGAAGTCACTGTGGGCCAATCTGTAAGAGTTAATGTAAGGTTAGCACCCACTGTGAAAGTTTGAAAATTTCCATTGTCTAGACTGACATTTTGTGCAGTGGTTATGGTACCGCCTGAATACACAGTTAAATTATTGTTGATGAATTTTGCACCTGAAATAGTGTTGTTGGCAAAATTGTTGGCACTGTTCAATTTAGCAGTGTTGGTTTGTAATGTTTCTATTTCTGTTTTAGCAGTAGTAAAATTAGTTTTGATGGTGCTGAAATTATCTCTAAAACCTTGGCTGTTGTTGTCCTGTCCTGCTACAGGATAAGTTTCATCTAAATTGGTTGTGTTAATATTACTGGGCATACTGTTTCCTTATTGTTATGTTTATTTATCTGTTCCAATCACTGTTTAAATGTTATATTGATAATTGGGGAATAAGATATACTGTTCCGTACCACTTTCTTCAGTGCTGTCTATGATATATCGGTCAATTTCAAAATCTATCTGTTTGAAATCAAAATCGCTGTTTTTTAATGCAGTTAAAATGCCTTGACTAGTGCCTGGTTGACAGTAGCACAGTGGCACAGCCATCACATAACCCAATGCTTGAGTTTGTCCCGATTGAGCAGTTCTCATCCACAAGGGCAAAAATTCATTTTCAGTTTCACCCACTGCACTGAGATTTTCTCGCATATTAGTGGTATTGCTGATGTATCTGTGAATATCGTTGGGTCTGGACACATTCAATATGTTACTGTCCACTCTAATGGTGCTGTAATTGGATCTAAATCTAAAAGCATCTGTGGCTGTGTTCACTACTGTGCCCACATTGATAAATGCTGTGCTGTCTGGCAGAGTCACACTCAGCACTCCTGTGCCGGTGTTCAATACCAATGTGCCACTGTTGGCATAGATTTGTAAATTTGTACCTATGTTGCCCACAGCAGCAGCTAGACTGGGATCCAGCAGCAGTCGATATGTTTGTCCACCCACAGTGATCTGAGTCACATCGTCAATGGTTTCAATGTCTGTTTGATTGATACGAATGGTTTGATTGTTTTTTATCTGCACGCGACTGGCCACTTGTTTACTGGCGTCATCTTGAGGATCAATCATTTGCACATACAACACTTCATACACAATGTCGTTGGTACCAGGAGTTTTGGCCACTGCTGTTTTGATTTCTCCAAACTTGTATCTTTTTCTGCGATGATTCTTCACAGTGGCTGCCACATAATGATTGATGGTTTTGGTCTCTATGCCTGCGTAGATCAACATCTGCAATTGTTTCTGCAGACCAAACTGTGTGTCGCTGGGTCTGTAGATGGATGCAGGAGTGAATATTTCTGGATCACCCACCAATGCTAGATATGCAGTTCTTTGAGCAGGTTTTAAAAATGGTTTCACATACAGATTACTGTACAATAGGTCACTGGCAGCTGTCACTGACAGTGTGAAAGTTCTTGTGGTGGCACTGTAGCCAAACTGATCACGAGCCTCCACAGTGAATGTGAATGTTCTATCGATACTGGTTTCATTGTTGTCCAAAGTGAAATCTCTATCATCAAATGTGGTCAGTCCCAACAGTCCACCAATGGGGAACTGTCTCACTTTGCCTAGAATTTCACCATCCAAGGCCAAAGTCAATCCATTGGGCAATGCACCTGCAGTCAGCACATATCTCAACACAGCATTGGGCACTGTGGTGGTGGCTTTCACTGACAGTGTGCTGATAAAGTTGGCATTGATACTGCCTAAATTATTGTTGGTGTTCCAAGTGATCACACTGTCCACTTCGCCCAGTATCTTCACTGAAAAAGTTTTATCTTTGATGGCCAATGTTTCATTGTTGCCTCCAAATCTTGTGGCTCTCACAGTGAATTTGTATTCTTTGGTCACTGCTGGTTGATAAGGTACTCGACCTGCCACTTCACCTGATGTGCTGTCCAACGTACAGCCTGGTGGCAATGTGCTCACTGTGGCATCATCATTGGTGGGTCTCAATGTGTAGGCCACATAGCCTGTGAGTGTGTTGGGATCATACAATTCCAAAAACAGTGTGACATAGTTGTTGGCTCTTCGGTAGCCCAAATCTCTAGGAGTGAGCCATTGTGGAGTTCTGATGTATGTGCCGTCGGATGTGAACACTCCTCCACCCACCTGCAATATAGTATTGTCCGCACGTAAAAAATCATCACCCACCACAAATATTCTAAATTTTCTTTTGGTGATAGTGTCACCGTCACTCACGCTCACTGTGAATTCATAGTATCTGCTGAGTTTGCGAGGAGATTTAGTGGGAATAGCATAGTCATAAAATTCCACATCATAGTAAAAACTTTCAAAACCATTGGCACTTCTCAATCCAAAATCAAAAGGAAAACCACCATAGGTGTTGGCATCATAGGTACCGCTGGCAGCAGATGTGTCCAAAGCCAATATGGGATCTATCACTCCTGTGAGTTGTCCTGATTTGGTTAGTGTGATTCCGGGAGGCAGTGTGCCATCACCTTTGGCAATGAAAAATTCCAGTTCGTCACCTGCTGACAAATCTGTGTCTGTGGCTTCCAATTGATAATCCACGTACACACTGTCCAGTATGAACAAGGCATTGTTTTCACCCACAGGCAACACTCCAGCAGGAGTGATCCAAACAGGAGCATCTGGTCCTGTCACTGTGATGCTGTAGGTACGATCTTGAATATCACTGCCCAAACGTGCTCTTAACACAAATCTTGATTGTGTGGTTCTGGCCACTTCCAGAGTGGTGCCCACAATGGCTGAATTTTGCAGTCGCAATCCCGCTGGCAGTGTGCCTGCAATCAAGGTCACTGCATCCACTGATGTGATAGGTAGATTGATTGCTGTGATGGTTCTTTCAGCAATGGTGCCCAAAGAATACCCAGTTGGCTGTGTCCACAAGTTGCTCATATGTTGTATTTATGGAAAAAATTACAGTGCGCCAAAGTCAATATTGGTGCTCAAAGGTGATGCTGTGGTGCCTAAATCCACGGGATTCACAAGGAAAAAATAATCCAACAGATTGGTCACTGTTTCAGCGTTGCTGTTGTCCAATTGAATAGATCCCATGTCAAATCCTATGAATGAATTTCTATCACTCACATTCACTCCGTACACCAAAGACTGCACATTGGCAGCTTGCAGCACGTCTACTCCCACAATGTCATTGCCTGCTGCTGTGAGTGTGGCACTGAGAGTGGGATTGGCTTCATTGGCCAACAACGCCTCCACTTCCAATGTGGTGCCATTGTTGAGAGTTCTGGTGGCTGCTCCGCCTGTGCCAAATATTTCCAACATACCCACGCTGTTGATGGTCAAATGTGCACCAGTGTCACCAAACACCATTATGGTTACCACACCAGATGAAGTGATAGTAATTTTGTCATTGTTGGCAGCAAGGGATATGTTGGGTCCTGCTTCCAATGTTTTAAATTGCAGATCCACACCTTGCCTTTGATAGAACAATCCTTTCACTGAGCTGCTGTCAGGCAGTCTGTTGCTCACTGTGGTTGATTCAGGATCTCTAGCGTCTAGTACTGAAAAATTACTATTGACTTTGATGAACGCTTCGCGTAGATCATCACCTGTGCCATCATTGGCAATTGTTCCTATATTGATTGTTTGTATAGTCATACAATTATTTATCTTGTTTTGTTTTGTGCATTAACCATCATGCTAATCTCACAAAAATTTGTCCATTGGTACCTGTCTTATGATATAATCTCCCCACGGCTACACCAGCTGCTCCAGCAGCAGCATCATTGGCATATGGACCTGGAATCACGTAAAGTTCTGTGAAATTTTCGTTAATTTTTGTGAATGCTGTGCGTAAAGGATCACCATCTCCTTTGTTGACTGACGTACCTATGTTGACTGTTTGTTTGGCCATGTTATCTACCTATCGCAATCTCGATCACACCCACTTGGTCTGAATCATAATGCTCTAGTGATTTACCAATCACTGTGCCTATTTTGATTTCACCTTCAGCTGCACAGGCCACACCTGGTGTTGCACTGGCCACCAGCATGTCACCTTTGGCAATTTTTCCAATGACCTTGCATGGCACACGACCCTGCAGTGCCACTGCCACTGTGTTGGGTTCATTCAATGCATCATTCATCAAAAATGCTGGTGCTGTGGTCACTACACCTGCTATCTTATTGGTGTTGGCCTCTGTGGCAATGGTAACTTCTTTGTCGCCACCAAACTGCAACACAGTGCCCGAATCATATTCCTGGTCTGCCAAATATTTCTCTGCCAAGTCAGCGTACAGTGCGTTGGTTGCTGTGCCGTGAAACACAGTGGCATATATGGTGGCATATCTGGCTGAAGCATTACCAATGGTATAAGCGTTGTCGGTGTCCGGATACATGCCTGGAGTCACGCTGGTTGAATCATCTGCGTCACCAGCAAATATGAATGGCACATCTCCCGCCAACACAATGCTGATCTTGCCTGCGCCTGCAAATGTGCCTCCACCGGTTCCAAATGCAATACCTGTGCCGCCTGATTCAACAGTATCAGTCTCAATAAATCTAGTGAACAAGTGAGGAGTGGCTATGCCTCTGCCTTCATTGGATGGCAATGATTGCAGTGTGTCTGCAGTGGGTGAATTGCTCACTGTGCTGCCACCAAACTCAAATTTTCTACCAGTGAATACCAGTGTGGTGCCTGCCACAGTAGCACCTTGTGCTGTGAGGAAATCCACATTGCCTCTGGTGGTGAATATGCTGGTGTTGGTACCAGTGTTGCTGTCGATCAATTTGAATCCATCCACTTTCAACTGTGCCACATCCACAACGCCTGTGGCATCTGACTTAACGATGCTGTTGACTTCTCCTGTGGTGCTCACATTGGTTATACCGTAGGTGCCAGTGCCAGTTTTG
>Ga0208787_1000754_pt1 | contig 14808 bp, 10 predicted proteins | sample Wag4_2014_7_11_FD_187362 | JGI IMG/M metagenome (GOLD analysis project Ga0208787, IMG submission 187362) | Fresh water microbial communities from Ohio, USA - Utica-2 Time Series HT 2014_7_11 (SPAdes) (version 2) | ecosystem: Environmental > Aquatic > Freshwater > Water tank | place: USA: Ohio... | reverse complement strand
AAAAAAAAAAGGACCGCAACCTTCGTTGCGGCCCTTAAGCTTGGCGGAGAGGGGGGGATTCGAACCCCCGGTACCCTTTTGGGATACACACGCTTTCCAGGCGTGCACCTTCAGCCACTCGGTCACCTCTCCAAAAAAATTCTTTAGGCAATATTCCCCAAAGCGGGACGCGAAAATACAAAAAAAGGCGTAGGCCAGACTATTCCGAGTATTCTCCCGATAGATTCCTTTGCATAATTCGCTGAACCCCTTCCAAATCTGCAGCCTGGCCCAAGGCGTGCATGCACTTAACCATGGCCGCTTCAAAACTTAAATCCCGGCCATTAAAAACGCCCAAATCCTGCATGGCCTTCCCTGTTTTGTATTTTCCAGGCAGCAAACTGCCATGCCAACACTGGCTAATTTGCATTACAAAAACCCCCGCCTGCAACCAGCGTCGAATTTGCTCCATCAGCCCCACATCAAAAGGAGCATTGCCAAAACCGAAGGTTTCAAGCACCACGGCACGTACCTGTTGATTCAAACCCCAATGCTCAAAAATAGAGGCCGGTATTCCAGGAAATAAACGCAAGGGCAATACCGCCGCATCCATGTCGGGAAAAAACTGCAGTTCCTCCATTTTAGGCCGCCAAAGGGCTGCCGAATTAAATTGAATGTCCACTCCTGCCTCAGCCAACACCGGGTAATTGGGCGACACATACGCATGAAAATGCTCGGTGCTGTACTTCCGAATTCGGTTGCCCCGAAACAATTTGTATTCAAAATAAACGGCCACCTCCTGCAACATGGGCGCTCCATCGTGCTGCGTCGCAGCTACTTCAATGGCCGACAATACATTCTCCTTTCCGTCGGTGCGAATTTTTCCTATGGGAAGTTGACTGCCCGTCAATACCACAGGTTTACGCAGCCCCTGAAGCATAAAACTTAGGGCCGAGGCCGTGTAAGCCATAGTGTCGGTACCGTGCAACACCACAAAGCCATCTACCGATTCATGGTGCGTATAAATATGCCGCCCCATGGCAGCCCAATCTGCAGGCCGCATGTCTGAACTGTCTTTGGGCTCCCCTACCGAAACCACTTCTATATCCACATCCAATCGGCCCAATTCTGGAATGTGCTGGTGTAAATGCTCAAAATTAATGGGGTGCAAGCCGCCTTCCAAAGGCAATTCTACACTGCCAATGGTGCCACCTGTATACATCAAATGGATTAAAGGGCGCTTGGTTAACATGGATTTAGTTTGTTTTAAGAGAAAAACGGCCGCGTTCTTGAAGCAAAGTTCTGAATTTTCTTCTGCGCATTCCGAAATGTCATACAGATAATTTCGGATACACCTTTAATGCATTTTCGAAGGTGGTTTCAATTACTTCTTGTGGATGACAAGAACACGCCTGAGCAACAACCTGAACCACCTCCGATAACCAAGCTGGCTCATTGCGTTTTCCCCGGTGGGGAACAGGCGGCAAATAAGGACTGTCGGTTTCCAATACCACCCTGCTTAAGCCAACCTTTGAAAGGACTTCCCTTAACTCGGTTTGTTTGTACGTAACCACGCCCCCAATACCAATGTACATATCCAAATCAAACACCTGTACCGCTTCAGCATAATTCCCTCCAAAGCAATGAAAAACCCCGCCCAAATCCGGCCGAAATTCCCGCAAGGCAGCCACCGTTTCGGCATGGGCGTTTCGGGTATGCAAACATACCGGCAAACCCATTTTTTGGGCCTTTTGAAACTGAACTTGCAAGGCCTGCAATTGCAGTTCTAAGGTGGTTTTATCCCAATATAAATCCAGCCCGATTTCCCCTACCGCAAGCCAATCTGCTTCGGATTCATGCTTCCACAATTCGGCAATTTGTTCCTCCCAATTCACTTGAACAGAACAGGGGTGCAAACCCAACATTCCAAAACACCAATCCGATTGGTCCTGAAGCAAACGAAGAATGGGCGCCAAGGTGTCTTCATCTACATTTGGTAAAATGCATGCCACAACGCCTTGATCCTCAGCTCGGGAACGCATCCCTTCCCAATCTGCATCAAAACGTTTGTCGTTCAAATGGGCATGCGTGTCAATGATTCCAAGCTTCATAGGGGCAAACCTACACAGAAATCAGAAAGCAAGAACCTGCCTCCTGTTGATTTCGCAAAAAGTCCTAAAAAACAATCCTGTTGTGTATATTTGTACCCTGTTTGAAAATTGACCGGCCTATAGAACACGTATATCCCACCAACCAGTTGTATTTAATGCCCTTAGGGGTTTTGTTTGACGTAAAGGATATTTTTGCCGGATGATAAACCATTTAAATGGCTCTTTTATTGAAGTAACCCCAACCCATGCCGTGGTTGAATGCCAGGGCGTTGGTTATCAGGTTTTTATTTCCCTCCAAACCTACGATTTAATTCAGTCGTGGAAGCAAGGAAAACTCCTAGTGCACCAAATCATTCGAGAAGACGCCCATCAACTCTATGGTTTTGCAGAAGAAAGCGAACGCGAGATGTTTCGACTTTTGATTGGAGTTTCGGGGGTAGGTGCAGCCACCGCCCGCATGATTTTGTCTGCAAGTTCTGTGGCAGACCTACAACATACCATTTTGCGCGAAGATGTAACCTCTTTAAAGCGCATCAAAGGAATTGGCGCCCGTTCAGCAGAACGAATCATTGTGGATTTGAAAGACAAAGTAGGCAAAGTTGTGCCTTCAGATTTTAGTGGAACAGCAGCTCAAATTGATGCTCCTGTTCGGCAAGAAGCCACACTGGCCCTGCTAGCGCTCGGATTTACCCGAGCCACCATTGAAAAAGCCCTAGATCGTGTTTCCAAAGAATCGCCCGGAAACGAACCGGTCGAAACCTGGATTCGCAAAGCACTTAACTTTTTGTAACGTTCCGGTGCAAAGCCTCTCAAAACATAGGTCAATCCCGTTCTACCATTTGTTGCAATGGCTTATGCTCTTGCTGCTGCTGCTGGGCTCCCAGGCGGCAACGGCTCAGGTTGATACCAACCACCACCACCTAATGGGCGGAGAAGGACAGGTTGAAGAAGAAACCGTTTATGACCCCGACCTACAGCAATACATCGTTATTCGAAAGGCCGGCGGTGCCGAACTCTCCCGACAGTATTTGTCCGAAAAAGAATACCGGACTCGGCAATCTGCCCGAGAAATCATGGATTATTGGAAAAAGAAGGAAAAAGAAAAATCCGGTGGAAAAGAATCCAATTCCCTAATCCCGAAAATTAACCTAGCAAACATCCCAGCAGGCCTAGGTAAAATCGACATTCGAGCCAACGGATCGGCCGAGTTGATTATGGGTATTCGCGTTAACTCCAATCAAAACCCCAGCATACCCCTAGCACAACGCACCATCACCACTTTCCAATTCGACCAGAACATTCAGGTGAACGTAACCGGTTCCATCGGCGATAAAATTAAATTGGGAACGAATTTTAACACCGAAGCCGTTTTTGCCTTTGAAAATCAGCTGGACCTAAAATACGAGGGGGGCGAAGACGATATTTTGCAGTTGCTTGAATTTGGCAACGTCAACATGGGCCTAACAGGCCAACTTATTCAGGGCTCATCTTCCTTATTTGGGGTAAAAAACAAGCTGAAGTTTGGTCGCTGGGAAATTACCAGCGTGTTCAGCCAGCAGCAAGGGCAACGACAAAACATCACCGTACAGGGCGGAGCCCAAATCACCGAATTTGATTTGCCGGCATCCAAATACGAAGCCAATCGACATTACTTTTTAGGAGATTATTTTAAAAACAATTACGACCAAGCAAACCAAACACTCCCCTACATTACCTCGCCGGTCAACATTACCCGGATAGAAGTATGGGTAACCAACCGAATCAATGCCACCGAAAACATCCGAAACATCGTGGCCATTCTTCCCCTAGGCGAAACCCTGCCAAACCCCTCCGCTTACCCTTCAAATGGAGTCAATAATTTCGATCCAGCAGGTCTTGCCCCTCAAGTGCGCGACATCACCTCCCAATATTTGTTCAATCAACTCAACAATGGAACCCAAATTGAAAAGTTAACCAACGCCCGCTTGTTGGGCCCAAACGAATACACCTTTAATCCGCTGTTGGGGTACATTTCGTTAAATCAGTCCCTAAATGCCGACGAAGTTCTGGCCGTGTCTTTTGAATTTACAGCCGGAAGCCAAACCTATAAAGTGGGCGAATTCTCGCAAGACTTGTCCAGCCCCTCAGCATTGGTCGTTAAATTGCTGAAATCCTCAAACCTAGACATCAACGAGGCCAACTGGCCCTGGATGATGAAAAACATTTATTCCATTGGCGGCTACAACATTGGCCAACAAGATTTCACCCTAAACATTCTATATCAAGACACCGAAACCGGAGTAAAAGTCAATTACTTTCCCAATGCACCCGGCGTCAGCGGTACGCCCCTGCTTCAACTGTTTAATTTAGACCGATTAAACCCCCAAGGAGACCAGCAAAAAGATGGATTTTTTGATTTTCTGGAAGGAAAAACCATCGTAGCCCAAAACGGACGGATTATTTTTCCCGTTTCCGAACCCTTTTCTGCACGCTATTTAAGTCAGATTTTTACCAAGGCAAACCAATCCAATCCAGGCCTAGACATTCAGGCCATGACCGAACGCTATGCCTTTGATCAACTCTACGAGAACATTCAAGAACTGGCCGAATTAAACCAAGAAAAAAACCGCTTTTACCTGGGGGGCAGCTACAAAGGCGCCAGCGGTTCCGAAATCAGCCTAAACGCCTTTAACGTACCTCAAGGTTCGGTAACCGTTACGGCCGGAGGCCAAACCCTGCTCGAAAATACCCACTATACCGTAGATTATGCCATTGGTCGGGTGCGCATCATCGACGACGGAATTTTAAGCTCCGGCTTGCCCATCAACATCTCGATGGAAAACAACGCCACCTTTAACATCCAGCAAAAACGCCTGATGGGAACCCATGTGGACTATAAACTCAGCAAAAACCTGGTGGCCGGAGCCACCATCATGAACCTGAGCGAACTGCCACTCACTCAAAAAATTGACATTGGAAACGAGCCGGTCAACAACACCATTTGGGGGGTTGATTTGAATTTTACCCGAGAACTCCCTTTTATTACCCGCTTGGTCGACAAAATACCCGGCATCGACACCAAAGCCCCTTCCCTGCTCACCTTTAATGGAGAATTCGCCCACCTAATCCCAGGCTTCAATGGGGTTATCGATGCCAACGGCGAAAATGGTGTGTCTTACATTGACGACTTTGAAGCCGCCGAAACCGCCATCGAAATCAAAAGCCCCATCCAATGGAAATTGGGCTCGGTCCCTCAAACCAATCCTGCATTCCCCAATGGCGATTTTTTTGATGATTTGCGCTATGGATTCAATCGGGCCAAACTCACCTGGTTCACCTTAGACCCCCTCTTTTTTAGACAAAACACCCAAACCCCTGCCAACGTTTCAAACGACCCCCTTATGCGGGCCAACAATTACCTGCGCGAAGTCCGCCCCATGGAAGTGTTCCCAGGATTCCAACCCAACTATACCCAACAGCAAATTAACCAACAGATCTTTGACATTCAATTCTATCCTGCGGAACGCGGCCCCTACAATTTCGACATCAATAATTTTGACGAAAACATAAGCGACCGGGTGGGCCTTAAAAGCCCTAAAAGCAACTTTGGCTTGCTGATGCGGCGCATGGAAACCACCAACTGGGATGCCGCCAACATTGCCTATATTGAATTTTGGATGATGGACCCCTATCAGGCCAACGACCTAAACCAACTAAAAGAATGGGATGTAGGAATACCGGGAGCGACCAACAAAAACCTGCTTCCCGGCGGTGGCGGAGACCTTTTGCTCCAAGTAGGAAACCTGAACGAAGATTTTTTACGCGATGGACGCATGAGTTATGAAAACGGACTTCCAACCCCAGAAGAAAACCGGCCTACCATAGAAACCGCCTGGGGAAAAGTCCCTTTGCTGCAACCCATCAACCAAAACTTTGACAACCTACCCGCAAACCGCGACCTACAAGATGTAGGCTACGACGGATTAAACGACCCGGAAGAAAGCGGCTTCTTTCAGGCCTTCATGAACGACGTAGAACTGAAATTTGCCGGCAACCCCGCTGCCCTGCAAGACCTACGCGATGACCCCTCGGGCGACAACTTTAGGCATTACGCCGGGGCCTCCTACGACAACAGCACCAACATTCCCGGCGAAAACTACATCCACAACCGCTACAAACATTTTCTGGGCCCCGACGGCAACAGCCCTGCCGAAAACAATACGGAAGCGTACGGCGTGCTTCCCAACAGCGAAGACATCAACGTCAATTATACCCTTGACCAACCCGAAAGCTATTACCAATACCGCATCAGCATGCGGCAAAACGACCTAGACGACATTGGCGAAAATTTCATTACCGATATCCTTGAAACAACCGTTTCCGTTCCCGGACCCTCAGGCGGAACCATCAACAAACCCGTTAAGTGGATTCAATTTCGAATCCCCATTTATTCCGAACAACGCGAACGCTTTGGCAACATCTCCGATTTCCGATCCATCCGCTTTATGCGCATGGCCCTGAAAGAATTTGACGACGATGTGTTTCTGCGCATGGCCACCATGCAACTGGTTCGCTCCGATTGGCGCGTGTATCAGGGCCTTATTGCCGATGTGGCCGACATTTGGCAAGAAGGCGCCGACTTCAATTCAACCACGGTCAACATCGAAGAAAATACCCAAAAGACTCCATTTCCCTACGTATTGCCCCCAGGCATTACCCGCGAAATTGACCCCGCAAACCCCCAACTTCAGCAATTAAACGAACAATCGCTGGTCTTGAACGCCTGCGACCTCAAAGACGGAGAAGGAAAAGGCGTCTTTAAAAACACCGAATTGGATTTGCGCGCTTACCGGTATGTACGCATGAATACCCACTTGGAATCAAGAGACAACACCCCCCTCGACAGCAACGATGTGTCCATTTTTGTACGCCTAGGCATGGACGCCTCTGAAAACTACTACGAATACGAAATCCCCCTCAAACCCTCCGACGTTTCCATTCAACCCAACGCCGCCTCGGGCGACCCAAACACCGATTTTGCCTACCGCCAAAACGTATGGCCCGCCGAAAACCTGGTAAGCATCGAACTAAAACTGCTGTCAGACTTGAAACTCAAAAGGAACTCCGAAGGCGAAAACTCCAACCTGATTTACAGCGATGTGGTAAATGGCGCACGCATTTCGGTTCGAGGCAATCCCAACCTTGCCAACATACGAACCATGCTGGTGGGAGTACGCAACCCCTCAAAGAAAAACAACCCCTGGCAAACAGGACAACCTCAACCCGACGACGGCATGGCAAAATGCGTGCAAGTCTGGGTCAACGAACTGCGGGCCACCGACTACTTTGAGTCCGGGGGCTGGGCAGCATTGGCAAGAACCACCCTCGATTTGGCCGACTTCGGGCAAGTGGGATTGTCGGTGGGAACCACCCGATTTGGATTTGGCTCCATTGAACAACGGCCTCAAGAAAGAAGCCGTGAAAACACCACCAACATCGATTTGACGACCAAATTTGAACTGGGCAAATTCTTTGGCAAAGAAGCAGGTGTAAGCATCCCCGTTTTCTTTGGATATTCCGGCAGTTTCGCCAGCCCACAGTTCAACCCCATTGACCCCGATATCATTTTCACCGATGCCCTTGGTGCCTTATCCAACGACTTTGCCCGCGATTCCTTAACCCAGTTGGTGGAAGAGGTAACGAACCGAAAAAGCTTCAACATCAACAACATGCGCAAACAGCGCGGCAAAGGGGCCGGCAAACCCAAAATTTATGACGTCTCAAACCTCTCGGCCTCCTACTCCTTCACCGAAGAATTGTTCCGCGACATCAAAACCGAATTCAACAACACCTTCCAACACAAGGCCAGCATTACCTACGGATTTAGCCCCACCGTAAATTATTGGGAACCCTTTAAGCGAAGCAAAAAACTCAAATCCCCTTGGCTCAAAATCATCAAGGATTTTAACCTAAGCTTTATGCCCAAACGCATTGGTTTCAGCGCCAACATTCTGCGCGATTGGAATGAGTTTAAACTCAGAAACACAACCCGGTACGACCTGCTGATTGAAACCACCTACCGGAAAAACTTTACCTGGACCCGCAACTACGAATTCCAGTACAATCCTACACGAGCGCTAACCCTAACCTTCTCGGCCACCAACAATTCCCGCATCGACGAGCCCGAAATGCCCTTAGACAGCGTGATTCGCCCCCGAACCTCCTTCCTAGGACGCAATACCCGATACACCCACCGGTTTGATGCGAACTACAGCCTGCCCATCAACAAACTCCCTTGGTTCGACTGGGTGAATGTGACCGCAGGATACGGAGGCGATTTTTCATGGACCGCCAGCAACCTAGAACAAACTCCCCAATCCGGACAATTTACCCTTGGCCGTTGGGGAAATGTGCTGCAAAACAACCAATCCTTAAAGTTGAACAGCCAGTTCAATATGAATTCCCTGTATCGAAAATCCAATTACCTGAAAAAACTCCATGCGGCAGCCCCGCCTAAAAAGACAAACGACGACGATGAGGTCATTGAAGATTCCTCAAAAGTGAAAATCAAAATCGTTTCTTGGAAAACCCCAAAACCCCTCTCCTTTAAAAAAGACCGAAAACGAACTCTAAAACACCAACTCAAAACCGAAGACGTCGATGTAGTGGTGCTGGCGCTAAATGGCGATACCGTTAAAGGCAAAGTTGAAATTGTGGACGACCGACGCATTCGGTTCATCTCTGCCTCCGATGTAAAATCAGCCTCTGTTACCATCACCGGAAAACGAATCCGAAAAAAAATGAACTGGGGGGTGGTACCCAATACCATCGTTCGCCTTATTACCGGATTTAAAAACATTTCGGTAAGCTACACCCAAACCAACGGAACCGTTTTGCCAGGATATGCCGCCGGCACCGACCTGCTGGGCTTGAATTTGGGCGGAGCCTCCATTGGTCCAGACTTTGCCTTTGGCCGGCAATACAACGACCAAGACCTGCAAAACAAAATCGTGCAAGACGCCTGGCTGGTTCGAGATTCCACCCTAAACCAAATGTTCATGCGAACCCATTCCACCTCCTTAAGTGGCAATGCAACCTATGAACCCTTTCGTGGTTTCCGCATTACCTTCAATGCCGAACGCACTTTCTCCGAAAACTACCAAACCAACTACCGATTCGTACCCAGCGACAACGATTTTAGAAGCCAAAACCCACTCACCATGGGCAATTTCAGCATGTCGTATATAACCTTGGGCTCGTTCTTTGACGGATTGGGACCCAATTTCAGTTCGCCCACCTTCGACCGTATGCTTCAACAGCGAAGCGTCATTTCAAAACGTTTGGCCGAACAAAACCCGAACAACGTGGTCAATCCAAACGCCCCGTTCCAACAAGGATTTGGAGGCAACCAAACCGATGTTTTGTATTATTCCTTTATCAGCGCCTACACCGGAACCAACCCCGAATCGCAGGAGCTAAACATGTTCCCTCAAATTCCAATACCCAACTGGAGACTGCAGTTCGACGGGCTAAAAAACATTCCCTTCTTTGCCGATCGGTTTAAGAACATCGTTATAAGCCACAGCTACAAATCTACCTTAGGCCTCTCCGGCTTCCAATCCAACAACGTGTACAACAACCTCAATTCAGCCTATTGGAACGCTACTCCGTTCGGATACAACGAGTTCGGCGTGGACGGCAATTATGTTAGCCGATTCTTCTTGAACTCGGTGAGCATTCAAGAGCAGTTCCAACCTTTGATTAAAATTGATATGACCTTTAAAAACGAGGTTCAAACAGCGGTCGAGGTAAAAAGCAGCCGCAACATCAGCCTTAATTTCCCGAACAATCAGCTTACAGAAACCAACTCGTTCGAGGTAAGTGTCGGGGCCGGCTACAAAGTAGCCAAGTTCAAATTGCCCTTCTTAATCAACGGCAAACGCCTTGAAAACGGGTTCAACGTTCGTGCCGACATAGGCTGGCGCGACAACTCCACCATCATCCGAAAAATACAGGAAGAGGTACAGCAAATCACAGCAGGCCAACAGCAGTTAACAATTAAAGTATTTGCCGAATACGAGCTAAGCAAAGCCATTACAGCCCGCGCGTTTATAGACCACATGGGCACCAATCCCTTTGTTTCAAATCAATTCCCCAACAGCACCACCAACGGAGGCATCAGCATCCGCTTTACCTTGCAACCTTAACATGGGAGCCCTGGCGGCGATTGGCGGTTGAGTGCTCCGCGCAAATGCGGAGAATCACGCGCTTTGATGTTGAATCGCCGTACAAGCAAGGCACAGGGGCCATGGGCAAGCTAAACTTTCATAAGGGGCACCGTTGAAGTGATTCTGCCTGTTTTTTGGGCGGCTGCGGGCTTTCACCGGTTGTCCGCGGTGGCCCATGGGCTGCCCAGCGGGCTTGCGGTGGCTCCCAAGGTCGCCTCCGCGCCACGCGGGCAGCGCCAGGGCCCCCTTGCGGGCAACCCGGTTCAATCCCTGCCGCGGGCGGCCTGAAAAGAACGGCGGCTTGGGATAGGAGGTGCGCCGGATTGCATGGGGAGGGGATGTGAGAATCGACACTTACACCGTTTTTTGTTAGCAAAAAAGCACCCACAACCTTCACATTCAACCCCAGAGGGGTAGCATTATTACAGAAAAAGCGTTCAACGCCACCCAAACCCTCGTAGGGGTGACATTATTGTAGAAAGGCAATGGAATTCACAAAACCAAAACCCCGTAGGGGTGATAGTATTGTAGCCTAAAGGGTTCAACGCCATCGAAAACCCCGTAGGGGTGATGTTATTGTAGAACGTATTGGAACTCACGACATCAAAACCCCGTAGGGGTGACATTATTGTAGAAACAAATACGGCTCCTTCCTTTGCAGGTAATGCGGCCGCGATTACTTAATACAACTATGCCCGCGTAGTACACGCGCCAAATGCGTTTTTTAGGAATAGCCACACAAAGAAAGAGTGCATACTTAGAGCATGCACTCCTATCTTCATGGGAAGTATCTATTTCTGGTGAGTTGCTCTCCAGCAGAGCTCATATACGCTTCAATACAGTCAATGACACTTTCACAACTGTTTTTAATATTTTCAACCCACCCATTTTAAGGGAAATCTATCTTGATATTGCTGTTTTCCTTTTTTCTTTAAAGTAAAAAACAATACCATAACCAATTGCACCCCCAATTGCAGCTCCAATTGATACTCCAATTGCCCTTAAAAATGAATAATTGATTAGGTTGTAAATTAATAAAAATGAAAACACAAAAGTTGAAACAAATACGGCCGATGTTAATTTTATGATACTTTTCATGATTTATATTTTGTTAATTCCAAACTTGAAGAATAGCATCCGTAACCGAACCTCCTACTGCAGTTCCTAAAGTTGCGGCACCAAAGACGGCCCAACCTGTTGGTCCAAAAAAATTGGCAACGCCGACAGCTGCAGCTGCTCCAACTCCTGAAGCCACATCCACCTTGCCTATCTGCTTCCAGCTAATACAACTATCACATACGTTTGCAGCTTTATTTGTTGTTGTAGATGCTAAAACCATCCATTTATCAAAATTATTATTCCAATATGTAAGTGAGTTTACACCGATTCCGATGGCTGCAAATAAAACAGGAATTTCTTCTTGCGTGCATTCATTTTTAACCCGTTCTTTAACATTGTCAAAAATCGATAATGTGGCATTTAAATCCAATGATTTATCATTAATGGCGTTATTTAAAATTGTTAATAATTCTTTTTGTTTAGCTGTTAGTGAATCCTCAATCTCTTGCGGCCAAAGTTGGTCTGAATTACTATTTTCAAAAGTACGCGAATTAAATGAATACTCATTTTCAACCCAAATAAAAGCTTTTTGTGCCCCTGAAATTGATATGTCAATATTATCTTTCACAAAACTTGATTGATTCATTTCCAGAAAATCTATTGTATGCCTTTTAGCTAATTCTAGAACATCGGAACCTTCTATTTTACCTGTTTTTAACTTTTCTTCTTTTAATTGTTCATAAACATATTCTAAACCTCTATTGTGTTCTGCTCCAATAGTTTTACAGTATGTTTCCAAATCATAGCTTTCAGGTTGCTTTTCAGTTTCTTTATTGCAAGAAATAAAAATTATAGAAGCAAGTAAAGCAGCTCCAAAAAATCTTATAATTAAAGTTTTCATTTTATTATGTTTTTGACGAAAGGTTTAATCGCTTTTTACTTTCATCGGTTAATACTATTTTTTTCCTACTCTTTCGATTTTCGGAGACTTTTTCGGCTACATTTTTATTTAGAGTCGCTGCTAGCTTTCACATTTTCGACAGGAAGGTCAGTCCAACTTTAACCGCTATTTGTTTTATTTATCCACAATTCATTTAAAACCCGCTACAAACCTGCACCAACCCACCCTATTTGGCGTATTGGCGAACGTTTCATGCGCATTATTAAAAAATCGTCCTTGTGTAGCCCCGCTCCCAACCCCGCCACTCATAACCAATTCCCCGCCCATTCCCGGGCGGCAAAAAGTCAAATTGCTAAGCATGACCTCATCCATAATTTTTCACAATGTTCCGGCTTAACTACCACCTGCAACCCCGCCACCCAAGCAGCAAGAATTTCAAGTACATACCCAAACCGGATTGGTTTAACAACGTTTCCATGTTAAACATACAAGGGCAATTTGAATTTTCCAAACGTTGGGTTGTTTTTTGACCTTGGTTTTTTTGAGTGGGCCTTGATTTTATGAGCCTAAAGCTTCACCTTCGATTAAAAATCACTAGTGTCCGATAAAAATACAAATCAATCATTTTCCAGTCTGAAAGCCTAGATTTTACTAGTTTGAAAGTCTCGATTTCAAAAGTAAGCCCCATAATTTATGAACTGTTAAATTTCAGTTGAAGTTGGGCACTTCGTTCTATAATCCAGTCTTTCTCTGGGTTTTCAAGGAATTTGGTCAATTGAATGTAGTTGAATAAGTGGAGCCTACAGAAGCTAGCGAGGTTCGAGAAAGCCCATTTGCGCTTGATTTTCTTTTGTATTACGGTGATTAATAGATTGACAATGAGTGCACACCAGATTTGTATTTTGATGGCGTTTTCGTTGTCTCCCAGGAAAAACTTTAGGGGGAAGTTCTGCTTGAGCTGTTTGAATAGGAGTTCTATTTGCCATCGTTTCTTGTAAATCAAAGCAATATGGCCCGCGTTCATTCCGAGCAGGTTGGTAATAAACTCAAAACATCGCTTGTTTTCATCGTCCCAGTAAGCGACTTTTCTGAGTTCAATAGTCTTAAGATAGGCACCGTTTTCTTTGACGTCAACACGTATCACTTCATCTTTTAAAACACCATTATCGATATATGAAGGGATGTCATTTTCTTTAACTGCTTCATATGAAGCATTCGATTTTAAACGCGTTACGAAGAAAATTCCTCCCTCATTGAACTCATCAAAAGTCTTGTAATCATTGTATCCTTTATCGAATACGGCGATTCTGCCTTTCTCTAGCTCAACGTGCTTCAAAAATTGTTTATCGTGTGTCGTTGCAGCAGAAAACCAAACAAGTTTCGGCACGCGATCCTGCAAATTGATTTGTGTATGTACTTTGATTCCATCCTTTCTTTTTCCATGGTTAGATTTCCTTCCAACACAACTTAAAATGTCTTTAAATAGCGATATGGTGCTCGAATCAATGATTTCTAAGCGGTTTTCCCAAGCATATACCTGTCGGCTGTCCGAGATAATCGAATGGTATTCTTTGACAACGAATAATACACATCTTGGAATACCAAATGGCTTCTCCTTTTGTTGGCGTCGCTCAATGTACTTCTGTAGGGAATATGCTTTAACTGAAAATGATTCGTTTTCCCTTTTAAACCTAGCATTGACGCGGCTACTTCACGCAACGAGGTGCAATTGGCAAACGTGGAAAATAGCATGCTCACCAGGTGATCTGATGTGTCAAACTTCTTTACATAGTAATCTGACATGTATTTTTTGCTAATCGTTCTGATTTTGTTGAAATCCAGTAAAGAAATCAGCTGTCCGAAAACGGACTGTCCAAAAAAGTAGCTACTTTTATTCATGTAATTGATTTTTAGCAAAACCAAATTACATTAAAGCGGGGAATCCTTTGCAGGAAACCCCGCTTTTAAAAAAGTTTTATCGGACACTAGTGATTTAAATATGTTAAATAGAATTTGCTGCTTTGTTTTTTCTTTTTCTTTGGCTTTTGGTCTGTCCGGACAAGGTGTGGTCATCAGTCCCAGCAATACACAGCCAGACAGCAGTGCGATTTTGGATTTGGTGGACTCTACCCGCGGGTTTTTGCCTCCCCGCTTGACCTCTTTGCAGAGAAATGCTATTTTAAATCCTGCCCTGGGTCTGACCATCTTTAACACCGACATTCGATGCCTTGAATTTTATCGTGGAGCCCAAGAGGGTTGGTATTCTCCTTGCCCAGTTTTACCGCAAATCAGTACCGATTCTGTAAACTCCATTTTTGGGAGCTTTGCTACCGCTCATGCAACGCTCGTTCAAATGGGAAATCAACCCATTATAACCCAAGGCATTTGCTGGAGTACGCTTCCCAATCCCAGTATTTTTACCGATACCGCAGGGGTGGGGCCAGGAATTGGGGCCTTTCAGGTTTCTATGAAAAACCTGAGTTTTCAAACTTTTTATTATTACCGGGCCTTTGTAGAAACCGCAACAGGCGTCGTTTATGGGGCTGTAGAT
>Ga0208787_1000751_pt1 | contig 14823 bp, 6 predicted proteins | sample Wag4_2014_7_11_FD_187362 | JGI IMG/M metagenome (GOLD analysis project Ga0208787, IMG submission 187362) | Fresh water microbial communities from Ohio, USA - Utica-2 Time Series HT 2014_7_11 (SPAdes) (version 2) | ecosystem: Environmental > Aquatic > Freshwater > Water tank | place: USA: Ohio... | reverse complement strand
CATTTATACACCATAATCCTTAAACTATTGCGGTATGAAAAAAATGATTTTTTTTAGTTTTTTGATTTTATCTGTATGTCTCTTTTTGGGGAACACAGATTTGCAGGCACAGACCGGAGTTGTCCGGGGAATAATTAAATCTGAAACGGGTAGTGCGATTGAAAATGCATCCGTTCAGATCAAGGGTGCATCATCTGGCGTGGTTACCAATGCAGCAGGTGAATTTGAACTTCTTGCCAAGAAGGGTGATGTGCTTATTATTTCAGCTGTAGGCTTTCAGCAGCTCGAAATAATTTACAACGAAGGCAGTTTGAATGTCCAATTAAAAGTACAGACGTCTGAACTTGATCAAGTTGTTGTTGTGGGCTATAGTCGCCAGAAGAAAGTGAACCTTACTGGTGCAGTTTCTGTTGTGAGCGGACAGGAGCTGACAAAGCGACCAGTTTTCAATACTACTGTTGCTCTCCAGGGAGCCTTGCCGGGAGTAACAGTTACCCAGTTCAATGGGGTTCCGGGTTCTGAAGCTCAAATTCGGATCAGGGGTTTGGGTACGCTTGGAAGCAATGAGCCATTGATCCTGATAGATGGTGTGGTTGCTTCCTTTGGTGATCTTGATCCCAATAATATCGAAAGCATTTCGGTTTTGAAAGATGCAGCTTCCGCTTCCATTTACGGGTCAAGAGCTGCAGGTGGTGTAATCTTGATCACATCAAAAAGGGGAAAATCTGGCAGGATGAAAGTGGATTACGATGCATTTTACGGGTTTCAACGTCCGGTAGATAAGCCGAAATACCTGCCAGCAACTGATTTCATGAGACTCTACAATGAGGCATTGACCAATGAAGGTGCTGCCCCAAGGTTTACTGAAGCTTATATAAATGGCTATGCAGATAGCAACAGGGTCAACCCTGATTTGTTTCCGGATACCGATTGGCAAGAGGTAACGCTGACAAATGGGTTGCAGCAACAGCACAACATTACACTCAATGGAGGAAATGATAAGCTACGATTACTCGCAGCATTGAATTATATGGATCAGAATGGTATTGTTAACAATTCAGGATTCAAACGTTATAGTTTCAGGTTAAACGCGGATTACAAAGTGAATGAAAAATTAAATTTTCAGTTTGATGTGAATTTGCGGAAAGAAAATTTCAGTACCCCAGCTGTGGGTTATGGCAGTCTTTTTTATCAGATGTACAGGGTGCCGCCAATTTATGCAGCCAAATATTCTGATGGTTCGTGGGGCCCCGGATGGGAGGGTGGAAATCCATTGGCATGGTCTCAAGCTTCTGGTGTGAATGCAACAGATGCTACAAATGCATTACTCAACCTGCAAGCCAATTACAATCCTGTAAAAGGTTTGAACCTGAACTTCAATTATGCACCCAAGTACTATACAGATTATACAGTCAATAACACAAGGAAAATCGACTTTTATAATTTCGTATCCAAGGCTTTGTTCCTAAGCAGTCCTAATAAAAGCAGCCTTTCCAATTCCACCAACAACAACCTTACAAACTACCTGCGTTTCCAGGCTAGTTACAACAAGTCTTTTGACTGGCTGGAGATGAATATCCTTGCTGGTGCCGAGCAGACAGACAGTCGTTCGCAAGGCTTCAATGCTTATCGTGAGCTGACCCTGTTTCCAGAATTGATGCAGTTGAATTCCTACCCATCACTGAATCAAAATCTTGGTGGATATGGTAATGCTTGGGCATTGCGATCATATTACGGAAGAGTGAATTTCGTGGCCAAAGACAAATACTTGTTGGAGATCAACTCCAGGTATGATGGCTCATCGCGCTTCGCTTCAGACTTCAAGCGCTTTGGTTATTTTCCTTCCTTCTCTGCAGGCTGGATTCTTTCCAAAGAAAATTTCATGGATAATGTGAGTTTTCTTTCTTTGCTCAAATTGCGTGCTTCCTATGGTTCTCTGGGTAACCAGAATATTGGTAACTATCCCTATATCTCATCCCTTAGTCTTGGTCAGGGTGTATTCAATGGAAATATTCTAAGTTCTGCAGCACAGCTGGTAGCAGCTAATAGGGAAATTACTTGGGAGTCTACCAATGTTTTGAACCTGGGCTTGGATGCGACAGTGTTGAACAATAAATTGTCTTTTGAATTTGATTATTACATTAAAAAGACAGACAATATTTTGTTGACTCTGCCTATACCTCTTACCACTGGATTGAGTCCTGCGGTACAGAATGCTGGTAGAGTTGACAATAAAGGATGGGACCTCAATGTGCGTTACAATGATAAGATTGGAAAAGATTTCAATTTTGGCATTACAGCTGTATTGTCTGATGTAAAAAATCGTGTGGTTGATTTAAAAGGAACTGGTCCTTATATTAGTGGTTTTCAGATCACCCAGGTAGGTCAGGAGATGGGTTCCCTTTTTGGATTTGAGTCAGCCGGATTATTTAAAACTACTGAAGAAATTGCCGCTCATGCCAGACAATTTGGCGCACTGAAGCCTGGTGATATCAAGTATGTAGACCAGAACAAGGATGGGGTCATCGATGCCAATGACAGGGTTATTATGGGAAGCAGAATTCCACGTTATACCTACAGTCTGAACCTTTTTGCGGAGTACAAGGGATTTGATCTTACTGTTTTTTTCCAGGGCGTTGGCAAATGGAATGGATATCAGAATGTAGATGGTGCATGGGCATTTCATAATGCGGGAAGTGTCCGCGATATTCACCTCGGTAGGTGGAGTTCAACTAAAACAGATGCCGAAAATGCAAAAGCCACATATCCCCGCTTCTTTGTAGCTCAACAAAATAATCAGCAAAATTCAAGCTACTGGGTGGATGATGCTTCTTATTTAAAATTGAAAACACTAGTTATAGGATATACTTTCTCAGATAAATTGCTGAGCAGATCGCCTTTTTCCTTTGCAAAGATTTATGTGAGCGGACAAAACGTGTTTTCCTGGGATAAGATACCCGGTTATGATCCGGAGACTCCGCTGGGTGGACCATCCAATTACCCTCAGATGGCATCATTTGTTGCCGGAGTTAAAGTCAGCTTAAAGTGATATCATTCAACCCCAAAAAAATAATATGAAAAAATATATTCTGCCGCTGGTTCTTTCAGCATTTACAATGTTTTCCTGTAATAAGGACTACCTCGACCGATTTCCGGAAGATTCTCCCAATAGTAGTACTTTTTATAAATCCGGTGACGAGCTAGTGTTGGCAGTCAATTCAGCTTATGCCAACCTGAGTTTTCAGCAACAATACTACCCAGTTCATATGATGCTTGATGCCACATCTGATGTGATGTGGTTCAGACCGAATGATGACATTCAAGTGATTGGATTGGGTCAACATACGCCCAATACCGGCCTGGTTCGGCGCCTATGGGCAAATCATTATACTGGAATTGCCAAATGTAATAGCCTGCTCGAAAATATGGAAAAGGCAAAAGCTGTTACATCAGCCACCTTATTTACCCGGGTAGAAGGTGAAGCGAGGTTTCTCAGGGCATTTTATTATGGCCAATTGATTTCATTGTATGGAGACGTTCCATTGATTGATAAAACTTTGTCTGCAGATGAATCATTTGTTTCCAGAACACCCAAAGCGCAGGTATTTGATTTTATCATGAAAGAGTTGGATGATGCTGCTTCAAAATTGCCGGTATCTTATACCGGATTGGATGTGGGCCGCGCAACAAAAGGCGCAGCTCTTGCTGCAAAAGCCAGATTTGCATTGTATAATGAAAAGTATGATGTAGCTGCTGTTGCTGCAAAGGCAGTAATGGACCTCAATTACTACAGTCTCTATCCCAACTACAGGAACCTCTTTACCTATGCAGGAGAGAATTCAAAGGAATCCATACTGGCATTTGACTTCAAGCAGACCGTAAGAACCGCAGCATATTCCCAAGGCAATCAGGCCAGACTCGCAGGCGGATTTTCCACGCTCATTCCAACCCGTGGACTAGCAGACAGTTATGAGTGCACCGACGGGTTGACAATTGATAAATCACCCCTTTATAGTACTGCCGATATTTATAAAAATAGAGATCCGAGGATGCGTCAAACCATTCTTGGCGAGGGTGATACCTGGTTCGGCAATGGAGGAATTACATATAACATGACTTTTCATCCTGATAGTACTACATGCACCCGGTTTTCACCCGGACCAATCACTAAAATCTCCAATACGGAAGTTACCAATGCCTTTTCCTCATTTTCGGGTATGGTGTTGAAGAAATATCTTGATCCGGCAGACCTGGTGCTGAATACACAATCAGAACTTGCATTCATGCTCATCCGTTATGCTGAAGTATTGCTTACCTATGCTGAAGCAAAAATTGAATTGAATCAGATTGATGCCAGTGTTGTGGATGCGTTGAATCAGGTGAGGGCTCGTGGTTATGGCGTCGCACCAGCTGCTACTGCTCAGTATCCAGCTGTGTCGATAACAACACAATCAACATTAAGGAGCGTTGTACGCAGAGAACGTAAAGTGGAACTTGCAGGTGAGGGACTTCGGTTGTATGACATGCGCCGGTGGAAGCTTGCAGAAAAATCCATGAATGGAATACTTTTTGGTAAGGCAATGAAAAGAGACCTTTATTATGCGTTACCTACTCCTACGCTGGATGAAAATTCCACACCCAATTATGCTAACTTCAGTACGTTGGTTTCAACAACGGGAAATTTTAAAATCATGGATAATCCCAGATTATTTGAGCCACGTCATTACTTATGGCCCATTCCGCAGTCTGAATTGGATGTCAATAAAAATACCGGATTTACTCAGAATCCTGGGTATTGAAAAAAAGAGGGGCATTTACAGATGCCCCTCTTTTTGGTATTTACATCATCCGCATAAAAAGCCGCATACCTTTCGAATATGCGGCTTTTTATTTGAGTGTTCAATTATAAAACCACCATCCGCTTCATATATTGGTTCAGTCCGTGTGTAACCTTGATCATGTAAACACCGGGCTGTACTTTATTCAATCGAATATTATCCTTGTATGTTCCACTGAACCTCGATTTACTTTGTCTGAATACCTCTTGTCCGGATGCATTCAGTACCGATATTGCCAGATCCTCTCTGCCACTGACACTGAAGTTGAGCAGAAAGCTGCCGTTATTCGGATTGGGCGCAAGTGTGAACCCAATGCTTTCAGGGGCCAAGTTGATAATGGTAGTAACTGTTACATCCTGCTCTGCAGAAAGGCTCACGCACTTAAAATCATCAGTCACCTTTGTTCTGTACTTACCAGACTCTGTAACTTTGATTTTTTGTCCGCGTTCCCCGCCAATATCCAGTCCGTTCAGCTGCCATTGATTGCCAGTAGCAATTGAGCTAATGAGGGTATCTCCATTTCTTGTTAAAGTGGGTATGGTATTGGTGATGGCTGTGACAGCCACCTTGGGAGCCGGACAGGTTTCGGCAAGCAAAGAGACTTTCATGTCATAAAAGAAATAATAAAATTGGCTGGGATCAGAAGTTGACGATGGCGTTACGCTATTACCTGTTATGGCAAAAGCATTGTTGACGCCATTGATTTTTTGTGGGTAGGGTGAGGTAGTCAGTGCATTGTTCCTATACACAGTGGCTCCTTCTGTACACTGCATGATGAGGATATGGTTTCCCGGCTCGAATACCCCGAAATTGAGGTTGAATACCATGCCTTTATCGTTCGGGTCATTTTCATTTACCAAACCACTTTGTGCAACTGGCCTTGAATTGGACACGATAAAGGTACGCTCATCGCGCACAAAATAACTGTAACTGCCATCACCAGGCTCGCTGGCTATATCTGCATAAATGATCCTGATTTTGCCGGGGTTGCCAACATACATTTTTACAGACTCCATTATCATGGGTGCTGTATTGGAAAACCGCACAAAATTGCCATTGAACTGGTTGTAGCCTCCTGAAGGGAAAATAAGTTTGTCTTTGGGTCCCACACTTCCAGCAAGACTGTTGCGTGCCGCATAATATTTTTTATCGGCTGTAATGGTGTTTGTGCTGGCTACGATATTATTGGCTGTAGTTGCAAATGGCATGGAGGAAGTGTCTGAAACAAACCAGCTAATGTAGTTGCCTTCGGTAACCGAACCTTTCAGTTGGGCTGATGCGTTGTTACAGACCAGTGCCTGGAGGGAAGTCAGTGCCGGTCCGGGTCCATTAGAACTTACTTCTGTTATCACTGCATTGTTTTCAGTATTCTGATCTGTTGTGAGTCCGGATTTCACGTCAAAACTATACCTGCTGTTTTCTTTCATTACAAACGGTGTTTGGAACGTGTATTCAGTTGTAGTGCCGGGCGTAAGCGGACCATTGAAAACACCTGTAATTGTTTTCAGCGTGTTCCCATTTTCTCTGATATCTACTGAAAGTGGGATATTCCGCAATTCCTTTGTGCCAAAATTTTTCATTTCTATGGTTACATATTGGGTTCCGTCGGCACATTCTCCGCCGTATGGGTAAACCAATTCATTGATGCCCAGGTCCCTTGAAGGCCTTGCTACGATAAGGGTATAATCTTGTGTCTCTCCCTTATTGTAAGTGCCGGAAGGCTGTAATGTAGCCGGGTCACTTGTTTCTGATACAATCAGTCTCATCAGCATTTTGTCGCCTGCCGTAAATCCATTGGGCAGGCTAATGGGTGCTTTGAATATGCTGTCATTGAGCAATGCACCGCTTGTAGTAAAGAGTTCTCCGGCATCTGTAAAGTCGCCATCGTTATTTGTGTCTATAAATACTTTTGCATACCGTGTATTGTTGGAGTTGTCACAGCTTTTCACTCTGAGAAAAAGGGTGTCAGCACTTCCTGACTCAATGAGCCCTGTTAGTATCCGATTGTCTGTATAGCTTGAGCAAGTATCCTTGAATTTTGTTTTGATGCCAACAAAAGACAGGGTATCTATATATGCTCCGGAACCAACCAATGGCGCTGATGCTGTATAGGCATTACCACCAATCCCTGATACGATTAGAGAAAAATTCTGGGTACTATCCCCGTAAGTGAATTTACCCTTGTGTTTTACAGTAATGGTATACGTCTCACCAAGAAGAACTGAATCTACTTCTATTTTTTCTACATTGTCTACATTATTATCTCCTCTTGTTGCAGCTGCTCTCGGAGCCAGTCCGTTTAATTTCCAGGGTAAAAAAGTTTTGTTGCCTTGAGTGATTCTGATGTCTAAATCATTGACAAGTTTTTTAGTTCCATCATCCAACGAATTTGTTGCAACAGCCTGACCTGCAGGGTCTGTCCAGCAAATTGTTGCGGTAAGCGGACCTTTCCCGGATGCTATAACCTTTATGGTATAACTGGAGTCGTTCTGGAGGTTACGTTCTGTTACCAGGTTATTGGTTGAATTATCTAGTACGCCAGCTGCCTTGGCGATGTTGGCGAGCCCCCATCCATGCAGATAATCTGGTCCGGGTACTGTTGTGGCCTTATCTGTGGTATGGATGATCAGACCTTTGATGGTGGATGACCAGGCAAATCTGTTGTTGTTTTTTTTCATGAATAACTCCTCAAGCAGCACTGCAGATCCTGCAACAGTTGGTGAGGACATGGAAGTTCCGGAAAGGGTTGCGTAGCTCGAATTGCTTCCGGTGGTAGTTGATGTAATCGCAGAACCAGGAGCTACCACATCTGGTTTGATCCTGCCATCGTCTGTAGGTCCAACTGAGCTGCTCGCCGCGAGCACCACATCTAGAGGATTGGTATAGCCACCCGGAATAAGTGCGGTATTTCCAACAGTGAGTATGTTTTTAGAAGTGGAATAGGTGGGAAGGAGGTCGTATTCTGTTTGGTCGCTGATGTCTGCTCCACGCGTGCCCGCATTGATCCACTGATTACTTTCATTTTGTCTCCAGAAGGTGGTGCCTAGTGCCGGACCTTTTTCATTCCTGTTGTTGCCGGAAGATTTTACAATCAGGTAGTGTGGTGCAAAATAGGCAATTGAATCCCATAACATGGCTTCAGTGGAATAGGCCCCGAATTTCCAGTCTTCCAAAGCTCCCGGAGCTCCCCAGAATTCCCAGCGAGACTGTCCAGAATTGAAGCGCCATCCTGCTATTGAGCCATAACTATGATTTGAAATGAGTAGGTTTGGTGATGCTACTGCCATCTCAGCAAGGTGATTGGTAAAGTCATAAGCCCAGATGCCAGGGATGCCGTTGGCCATGCCTTTGGCAGCAGGGTTTACACCAGATGCAATCAGGGTTCCTGCAACATGGGTTGCATGTCCATCTACCCCAGCGGCATTGTCTTTTGGTGTGATCCTGCCCCCGAATTCAACGTGGGTCTGGTTGATCAATCCCCCATCCCATATACCGAGTTTATTTAGCAGTAACACACTAGATCCGTTGAGGTTGAGTCCGGAACTCCCGCCAGACCAAAGTCTGCTGGTACCAATAGTGGCTGCAGCAACAAGGTTGCTTTGTGTGCCTACATACATCGGAAAGCCTTTGTCGTCAACACCAACCAGTTTTGCGGTATTGCCCTTATCGTCCAATAAAGTCAGTTTCCATCCTTTCTGAGCAGCCAATTTCAATGCCCGCTCATAGCGCTCTGTTTCAATGATTTGCTGATCTGTGGCGATTTTATCGAGTACTTTCAGTTGGGGACCTGTTTGCCGTTGTGCCATTGATGATATCAACAAGCATAAAGACATTCCTGTCAGTAAAAATGATTTCATACAAATTTTTAAAGAATACTGCACTATCATACAATCCAAGGTATTAATAATTGATTGAAAAAATCTAAATTGTATATCCCGCCATTCATTTTTTCGGTGGGATTGAACACAAAATGACCTTCTGATGATTAAATCAATCTTGTTAAGTTTCACACTTGCCTTTTTCATTTCTGCCTGCAGCACTTCCGGCATTTTGTTAAAAGGTAAACTTCATAGGGTGACGGGTAACAACATGCCTTCACCAGATATTTTCAGAGCAGAACCGCCTGGTTTTGCCGGAACTATTTATTTTTTTGAGCCTACCATAGCCAATCAAGCCGATCCTGCCCGTGAGCCAGGGGTTTACAGGATGTTTGGCAAAATACCTGTTGCAACGACCAAGGCAGACAGTCTCGGGCAATTCCAAATAAGGCTCAAGCCAGGTCGGTATTCTGTACTCATTGGCAGGGATGGTTTATATTATAGTAATATCACTGATCTGGATGGCTGCATCAATCCCTTTAACATCAACCGCCGGGAAACAAAGCCTATTGTGTTGCGTGCAGACTGGGATGCGGTTTATTGATTTCGATAGTATATTTTCCTTATTTTCATACAAATAACTTTTGTATGAACAGGTTTGCTTTATGCGTTTTAGCAGTTTTTTGTCTAATCGGATCACCAGTCATGTCTCAGGAAAAAGTGGATATGGATATGATGAGTAGGATCAGGGAAGAGGGACTGAAAAAATCTCAAGTAATGGATATCGCCCTGCATTTGACCGACCTGAATGGCAATAGACTCGCTAATTCTCCTGGATACAACAAGGCAGCAAATTATGCCATCAGCAAACTCAATGCGTGGGGAGTACAAAATGCCAGGCAGGAAGCCTGGGGCGAGTTCGGCAAAGGCTGGGAACTCGAGAAAATGTATTTCGCCATGACAGCTCCTTATTACAAACCCATGATGGCATATCCCAAGACCTGGACAGCCGGCACAAAAGGTTTGAAGTCCGGAGAGTTGATAGTTGTTGAACTGAAAGACTCCACATCGCTCATGGGTATGAAGGGTAAACTGAAAGGGAAAGTCATCATTCCGGATATGTCTTTTGAATACAAAATGAGCTTTAAGGCTGATGCAGTTCGCTACACCGAAGAAGCGTTGAAACAAATGGAAGCAGCACAAGGTGGAGGACAGCAGCAGCGTCAGGTGCGGGATACAGCACAGATGCGTAGAATGCGTGAACAAATGCAACGTAGTATGGGTCCGCAAAGGGTTCTTACCATGTTAAAAGAAATGGCTAAAGCTGAAGGTGCGGTAGCTATGCTCAGCAGCTCTACACGCAACCATGATGGCACCGTATTTGCACAGGGTGGTGGTGCATACAAAGGCAAGGATCCTGAAAATTTTCTTGATATGGCACTTCCAGTGGAAGATTACAACACCTTACTCCGTGTTGCGAAATCCGGTGCTGTTGTTAAACTGGAAACAGATGTGAAAACAAAGTTCTACACTGATGACCTCCAGGGGTATAATGTGCTCGCAGAAATACCGGGTACTGATCCTGCCTTGAAAGATGAGGTGGTGATGATTGGTGCACACCTCGATTCCTGGCAGGCTGGAACAGGTGCAACGGATAATGCATCAGGATCTGCAGTTATGCTTGAAGCCATGCGGATCATCAAGGCGCTGGGTATTCAGCCCAAAAGAACGATTCGCATAGGATTATGGAGTGCTGAAGAGCAGGGACTGCTGGGGTCAAGGGGATATGTGGCTAAAACATTTGGCGGTGTTGGTGGAAATGCCAAAACAACTGCACATGATCAATTTTCGGGATATTATAACATAGACAATGGAACTGGAAAAATCAGGGGAATCTATTTGCAGGGCAATGAAGCATGCCGCTCCATTTTTTCAGCATGGCTTGCACCCTTTAAAGACCTCGGAGCCAATACAGTGACCATCAGCAATACAGGTGGTACCGACCACCAGGCTTTTGACGCTGCCGGTTTACCAGGTTTCCAGTTCATTCAAGACCCGATGGAATATGATACCCGCACCCACCACAGCAATATGGATGTATATGACCACCTGTCTGCCGACGACCTGAAACAGATTGCAACCATTGTTGCTGCATTTGTGTACAATACTGCCCAACGTGATGAAAAGTTGCCTAGGAAGTAATGGGGAAAGGCATAAGGGACGAGGGATAAGGTATGAAAGGCACGAGGGACAAGAAAAAAGGCACGAGCTTGCCTGCCGAAGGCAGGGCATGAGGGGTATTGGAAAAGGCACGAGGGACAAGGTAGAGAGATTTATTAAAACTCCCCTTCTGGACAGGCGGGGTGGTGGACTGAAAAAGACTTCTGATAATAGAAATATGAAACAATGAAAAATTTCCTTTGGTTTTCTTTTCTGGTTGTAGCATCCATGGCATGTAAACAACCATCTGGCATTTCAACTGCAGACTACTTTGCTGTTCAGGATTCAGGTATGCAGACAGGTAACGTCAAGCTGATTGAAATTGAAAGTCTGGGTAAAAAATTTAAGATTTGGACCAAACGATTTGGTAATAATCCCAAAACCAAAATCCTGCTGCTCAATGGTGGTCCGGGTGGCACACATGAATACTTCGAGTGCTTTGAAAACTTCCTGCCGCAGGAAGGCATCGAATTCATTTATTATGACCAGCTAGGTTGTGGTCTCTCTGATAACCCCAATGACACGGCATACTGGGATCTGCCTCGTTTCGTGGAAGAAGTGGAACAGGTTAGGTCTGCTTTGGGATTATCTAAAGATAACTTTTACCTCCTAGGTCACTCATGGGGAGGCATCTTGGCCATGCAATATGCCTTGAAGTACCAGGAAAACTTAAAGGCACTGATCATTTCCAATATGATGTCTAGTTGTCCGGATTACGGTAAGTATGCCGATGAGGTGCTGGCAAAGCAGATGGAGCCCGCACTGGTGGATACCATCAATGCCATGGAAGCCAGGGGCGCATATACAGATCCCCAATACATGGAAATCCTTGTGCCTAATTATTATGAGAAACATATCCTCAGGTTGCCTTCAGCACAATGGCCCGAGCCGGTAAATCGATCCTTCGCCAAAATGAATCAATCGCTTTATGTCACCATGCAGGGCCCCAGTGAATTTGGTATCGCTGGCAGGTTGTCTGACTGGGATGTAAGCAAAAGGCTTCCGGAGATAGCAATTCCCACTCTTGTGATAGGTGCTCAGCACGATACCATGGATCCGGAACACATGAAATGGATGTCAACACAGGTGAAAAACGGAACCTATCTCTATTGTGAGCAAGGCAGTCACATGGCCATGTACGATGACCAGCAGACCTATTTCAAGGGGCTTATTGATTTTGTGAAAAATGTATCCGAAAAAAAATGATGCTAGGGTTTATATTTTTGAATCCGAGGTTATACACAATTTTAAATCTCCACGTGAAAGGACGTAACATTCCATTCATTTTGAGGTAATCATTTCTTCACGCCTGAAAAACTTTGGGTTAAGACAAGCCTCATAGTTTCGCTTCCAAATCAAAGCGAAAATTATGAGAAGATTTTATGTGGTCACTGTAGCTGTGGCATTGTTCCTGATCGGACAATCCCCTTTTTATGCTGCAGCCCAGAAAAAAATTACAGGTAAAGTAGTAGCAGTCACCAACAATCAGCCTGTATCAGGTGCATCAGTTCAGGTGAAAGGCAAGCAAAAAGGAACCGCTACCAATGCTGAAGGTACTTTCAGTATTGAAGCTGAGGAAAGTGACCTTCTTATTGTTAGTGGTGTTGGTGTACGCCAGATGGAACATCTGGTTAAATCTGTAGGCTTCCAGCTTATTCAGGTTGAAGTAGTTGCTGAAGAACTGAATGAAGTTGTGGTTACAGCCTTGGGTATACGCAAAGACAGAAAGAAGTTGGGTTATGCCGTTCAGGATATCAAAGGTGAAGCCCTTACTGTAGCCCGTGAGACAAACGTTGTTAACCAGCTCGCCGGTAAGGTAGCAGGTGTAACCGTGGTTTCAAGTCCATCTGGCGTTGGCGGTTCTTCTCGTGTAACGATCCGTGGTGAGCGTTCAGTAGACCTGAATAAAAACCAGCCTCTTTATGTTGTTGATGGTGTTCCTATCAGCAATTCAATTACCGGAGGTAATGGAAGAGGTAATCTTGAAGTTGACTTTGGTAACGGTGCAAGCTTTGTTAATCCCGATGATATTGAAAGCATCAGTGTACTGAAGGGTGCTGCTGCATCTGCCTTATATGGTTCACGTGCCGCCAATGGCGTTATCGTAATCAAAACCAAATCAGGTGGTCGCAACAAAGGTGTTGGCGTAGAAGTATCTAGCAATTACGTTGCAAGTACGCCACTGAAGTTACCGGAGTACCAGACAGTATATGGTCAGGGTAATGGTAATGGTGGTGATTTTGCTTTTGTTAATGGGGCAGGTGCTGGACTTACAGATGGAACTGATGAAGGATGGGGACCAGCATTCAAGGGGCAGCTTTATCCACAGTTCAATTCACCAAGAACATTAAACGGACAGGCTACTCCATTTTTTGGGGGCGACCTAAATGCTCCTGCTGGTTCTGTTATTACACCAACAGCTTGGGTTGCTGACAAGGATAACCTGAAAAACTTTCTTCAAACAGGATCTGTACTTACCAATTCAATTGCATTTACTGGAAGTAATGAAAATGGTGATTTCCGTTTGGGTTACACCCGCCTTGATGAAAAGGGTTTGATTCCAAATACCGATCTGAAGCGTAATTCACTTTCTTTTTCAGGTAGTTATAATTTGAGTGAAAAGCTTACTGCCAAGGCTTATGTTTCATACATTAAAAGCAACAGTGATAACAGGCCGAGCATCAGCTACGGAACAGAAAGTTTGATGTATCTTTTTAACTGTTGGTTGCCGCCAAGTGTGAAAGTTTCAGATATGAAGCGTTTGTGGATGACTGGTGCTGATAACCTTCGTCAGTATGGATTTAATTACAACTACCATGATAATCCGTACCTCACACTTTTTGAAAATACAAATGGTCAGTATTATGACCGAATCATTGGTAATGCTTCATTGCGTTATGCATTTACTGATTGGTTGAGTTTGCAGGTTCGTGCAGCTACAGACTGGTCTTTGGAGAGAAGAGAGTTCCGTCGCACTTTCAGTACCCAGCGTTTCCCATTCGGCCAATACCGTGAGGTTAATCTGCTGAATGAAGAGACCAATGCTGATTTCCTTTTGTCTTTCAACAAAGAGTTGAACAGCGACTTCAGTGTGAATGCAAATTTAGGTGGAAATCAGATGAAGCAGCTCAGCAAGTTTGATGAGGTTAATGCAGGTCAGCTTAACATTCCCGGAATCTATAATCTGACAAATAGCCGTATCCCGCTTCAAAGTGCACAACGCACTGTCAGCAAGCGTATCAACAGTTTGTATGGAGCTGCGGGTTTATCTTTCAGAAACTGGCTTTTCCTTGATTTCACTGCCCGTAACGACTGGAGTAGTGCCCTTACATTACCTGAAGACCTGAAGGCTTTTGGCAGTGAAGATAATTCATACTTATACTCTTCATTGGCATTGAGTGCCGTGTTGAGTGACCTTGTGACTTTACCCAAGGCCATCAGCTTTGCCAAAGTAAGGGGTAGTTTTGCACAGGTAGGTAATGATACTGATCCTTTCACCTTTACACAGTCATTCAATCCGAGTACAGCCTTTGGAAATTTCCAGATATACGGTGAAACAAGCAGGCTTACAAACCTCAACCTGAAACCTGAAATCAGCAATGCCTGGGAGATGGGAGCTGAGTTTAAGTTTTTCAAAAACAGAATCGGACTTGATGTAACTTATTATAACAGCACTACTTCAAACCAGATTCTAAATATTCCTTTGTCTATTACAAGTGGATACGACAGCCGCAGTATCAATGCAGGAAAAATCAAGAACTACGGATTTGAAGCAATGTTGAATGTACAGGCTATCCGCAATAAAAATTTCAAGTGGAGTACAGATTTCAACTTTGGTGCTAACCGCAGTAAAGTACTTGAATTAAGAGATGGTCTTACAAACTTCGTGATGGCAAGTCGTCGTGTAACCGTTGAAGCTCGTGTAGGTGAGCGTATGGGCGATCTTT
>Ga0208787_1000748_pt1 | contig 14852 bp, 9 predicted proteins | sample Wag4_2014_7_11_FD_187362 | JGI IMG/M metagenome (GOLD analysis project Ga0208787, IMG submission 187362) | Fresh water microbial communities from Ohio, USA - Utica-2 Time Series HT 2014_7_11 (SPAdes) (version 2) | ecosystem: Environmental > Aquatic > Freshwater > Water tank | place: USA: Ohio... | reverse complement strand
TCCACCTGCACCAATTGCAGCTATGTTTAGTTTATCACTCGGAGCTGTGTATCCTTTTCCGATGACATGTCGGGGTACAATGAAAAAGCCGGCAGCTGCCAGCGAGCTGTTTTTAAGAAAATTTCTTCTGTGGTTTTGTTTTGGCATGGCAAAGCATTTAAGTGTTGAATCGATGCTTGAAAATACGGATTATTTGGCCATTTTTTGAGCCTTCAAGGCAAGTTCTGTAGCCAGAAAGCAATGTGCCTGTGTCATGGCTGACTCTGTGCGGTTGATTACATCATCTACAAACAGACGGCCAAAGGGCAGTTCCACGTCTTTACAATCTATGTAAACGGTTTCCTTGTTGTTGGCCATGTAGAGGTGGTTTCCACTGTTATAGCGGGCAATATCGATGTTTTTCCTGATCTCAATGAAGCCTTCGGATCCGAGAATTGTTAACCTGCCATCACCCCATGTTTTTAGTCCGTCTGGTGTAAACCAATCCACCCGGATATAACCCATTCCGCCATTGCCTTTTAGCATCACATCACCGAAATCCTCGAAGTTGGGATGATCTTTGTGATGGGTGTTGCCAACTTGTGAAGCTACTACGTCTGCCGAAGTGGAGCCGGTGAAATGCAGGAACTGATCAAACTGGTGTGAACCGATATCACAGATGATTCCACCATAACGTTTTTTCTCCCAGAACCAGTCGGGCCTGGATTTAGGATTGATCCGGTGCGGACCCAGTCCGATGGTCTGGATGACTTTCCCTATCGCGCCTGTTTGCACCATTTCTGAAGCCTTGATGGTGGCTTTGTTTTCAAAGCGCTCGCTGTACATGATGGAATAGATGCGTTTGGTTTCCTTTTGGACCTTTCTCACTGCTGCCAATTGTTCCAGAGTGGTGATACCCGGTTTGTCTACCAGATAGTCTTTACCATGCTTCATCACTTCAATGCCCAACGGTCCACGTTCATCCGGAATGCCTGAACTCAGGATCAGTTGGATGGTGTTGTCTTCCAAAATTTCATTTGGATTTGCAGCAACTTTAGCCTGTGGAAAGGATTTGCTGAATTGCGCCAAGAGGTCTGCTTCTTTGGCATAAACTGCAACCAGTTCACCGCCTCCTTTGATAACTGCATTGCACATGCCGTAGATATGGCTGTGGTTGATGTTGATCACTGAGAAGCGGATGCGGGGGGGCATAATTTTTTCTGCTTTTTTCTTTTCGGTAAACGACGAAAGCAGGAAGAGTCCGCTTGCAGCCGTAGTTGATTTGATGAAGTCTCTGCGTAATGGCATGTTGTTAGTTTATCAGTGAATAGTAAACAGTTTGATAAAGGTTATTGGACGGTTTAGACGAATTTTTCCAGCAACAGCACACCCAGCAGTCCCATCACGGAAACGATTGTTTCCATCACGCTCCAAGACCGGAAAGTGTCTTTCATGGTGAGGTTGAAATACTCCTTGAAAAGCCAGAATCCGGAATCATTGACATGTGAGAAAAACAGGCTTCCGGATCCCACGGCTAGCACCATGAGGCTGGGGGAGGTGCCTGTGGCCACCACCAACGGAGCAATGATGCCTGCTGTAGTCAAACCGGCAACCGTGGCGGATCCCATCGCCACCCTGATCAGTGCAGAGATCAACCAACCTAATAATAATGGCGGCAAATCAAGTTGGTTCATGGCATCTGCAAGCTGATTGCTTACGCCACTGTCAACAAATATCTGTTTGAGTGCACCGGCACCTGAAACAATGAGGATAATCATCAGCACATCCTTGACGGAATCGGCATAGATCGCCATCACCTCACCCATTTTTTTCCCTTTGAAAATGCCCAGAGCGAAAGTGGCATACAGCACTGACAAGAGCATCAGCATGCCGGGATCTGCGATGAAATGCAGCAGAACCGGACTTTCCGCACCGCTGTCGCCCAGCTGGAAAATGGTGGTCACCAGCAGGATGCCTACGGGAAGCAGACAGGTGAGTATGCTGTTCAGGAATCCGGGAAGCTGATCGTCAGGCAGGATGCGGGGTTTGAAGGTTTGCAAGGGTTCGGTGGTAATCCCTTTCAGCGTGGATGCGAATACCGGTCCGGCAAGGATGATGGTGGGTATCGCAATGATGATGCCATACAAAAGCGTTTGTCCCATATCCGCCTGCAATTGTGTTACCAATGCAGCTGGAGAGGGGTGCGGTGGCAGGAGTCCATGGGTGGTGGAAAGTGCCGCCAGCATGGGAATGCCCACATATACTGCAGGAAGCTTGACCCGGTAAACGATGGAAAAAATAAGGGGGACCAACAACACGAATCCTACATTGTAAAAGAGTGGTATGCCCACGATGAAGCCGGTCATCACCAGGGCCCAGGTGATTTTGTTGATGCCGAAGGCTTTCAGCATCACGTCGCTGATTTTCTGTGCAGCACCCGATTCGGCAACGATTTTGCCAATCATCGCCCCAAACAACAACACCATCAAGAGAGATCCCAGGGTATCTCCAATCCCTTTTTGGATCGAAGCCGGAATCTTTTCAAGAGGCAATCCGAGCATCAAACCGCCCGCAATTGAAACCAGAATAAAGGAAATGAAGGTGTTGCATTTCAACCAGGAAATCAACAGGATGAGCATCAGGATACAGCAGGCAATCGTAAGGAAAAGCATAGTTTTGGTTTAAGGGTGGCAGCGAAAAAGTTTTATTAAGTTATGGCATTTAATTGCTAATGCCACCAAAAAATACAATAATTTGTAGCATCAACAAGAAAACAATAAATCCTTTAAAACGATTGCATATGCATAACAGAAGAAATTTTTTGAGAAACAGCACATTGGGCATTGCAGCTGCTGCTGGCTTACCGCTCATCGGTAAGGCCGCTGTTGCCACCAATTCCATTTCAGCTGCTGAGGGAATGGATTTTCCCATTGGCTTTGCAGGATTTTCATTTGTTCGCTTTGACTTGGAGAAATCCATTGCCATGATGAAAAGGGTGGGCGTCACCAATCTCTCTGTTAAAGAATTTCACCTGCCGCTGAACAGCAGCCAGGAAACCATTGATGGGGTAAAAAAGAAACTGGCTGATGCGGGTATCAGCATGTACACCGTTGGAGTCATCTATATGAAGTCAAAGGAGGCCGTGGACCAGGCTTTTGCTTATGCACAGAAATGTGGCGTCAACATGATTGTTGGTGTTCCCAATCCTGAACTGCTTGTGTATACAGAAGAGAAAGTGAAGGCCACCAATATCAAAATGGCCATCCACAATCACGGTCCGGAAGACAAGTTGTATCCCAGTCCGAAAGACGTTTACGACCGCATCAAAGACATGGACCCACGCATGGGATTGTGCATTGATATCGGACATACCTTCCGTGCCGGAGTATTGCCGGAGAAAGCGGTAGTGGAATACAAAGACAGGCTTTTTGACCTGCATATCAAGGATGTTACAGCAATGGCCAAAGATGCCAAAGTGATTGAAATCGGACGCGGGGCCATCAATTTCCCGGCTTTTGTAAAGGCTTTGCGCAAAATCAAATACACGGGTATCTGCAGCATTGAATACGAAAAGGATATGAATGATCCACTTGCTGGTATGGCCGAGTCTGTAGGGTATTACAGGGGAATCCTGAAAGGGTCATAAAACTTTTAGGGCTAAAATTTGTTGAGATTACATGAGAACCTTGATTGGCCTGACATTGATGGGGCTTGCAGAGATGGTGTGCGGACAGGAAACGCCCAATGACAGGAAACTGAGGGATAGTCTGTTGAAGCAACAGCTCTATGGTGACACCGTTCCCAAAAAGGTTTCCCTGTCGGAGATTATTGTGAAGGGCAAAAAGCCACCGGTTGAGTTTAAAGTCGACAGACAGGTTTTCAATGCATCGGCTTATGCAACAGCCGCTAATGGAAGCGCTGTGGAAGTGGTTCGCAACTTGCCGGGAGTAGCAGTAAACGGACAAGGAGACATCCAACTTCGGGGTTCTTCCAGTTTTCAACTACTGATAAATGGCAGACCCACACAGGGTGATCCTGCTATGGTCCTAGCACAACTTCCTGCTAACGCAATTGACAGGGTTGAAATCATATCAACACCCGGAGCAGCTTTTGATGCAGATGGCAAAAGCGGAATTTTGAATGTCATCACCAAATCTGCGCCTCAAGGGGGTTGGGTGGTGCAATCCAATCTCATGCAGGGTGCCCCAACATTGAATGGATTCAACAACCAGCGTTACACCAATCCACTTCGGCAGTCAGCAGACCTTTCAGCAGGCTTCAGGAAAGGGCCGTGGGATATCAGCACGGGGTTGAATTATCTGACAAATGATATGTCTGGATTCAGGGAAGGGGATGTCTTCACCAATGTCAACGGAACCAAAACCTCTTTTCCGTCAACTGGCGAAAGGAGTTTTCGCAGGTACAATTATGGCGGCAGGATTGCGATAAATGTACAAATCAATGACCGCAACTCACTGGAGGCAGGCTTCTACAGTGGCTACCGATACCAAAGCAGGGTGGCTGACCTCAACTACCTTGTTGGCAGAACAACCGCTGCGGGCAGCCTGCCTGATTTCAGGTTTTACAATGAAAATACAGCCAACAAAAGTGGCAGATTCACGCTGGCAACAATCGGTAGTGTTCACAAACTGACTGCGCAGACAACCTTCAGTTCGTCTTTGCAATATGAAGGGGCTGACCTTACCTCCCTCACCACGAATTACAATTACAACAGTACAGACAAATCTCAACTGTATCAGGAAACCATCAACCCGGGATCCAATCCATTGCATGCCTACCGCTACAAGGCAGATCTCACACACACCAGGGGAAATAGTACCTGGCAAACCGGTTACCAGTTCAGGTATGATATCCAGCGGGGTGACTTTGTTTACCAGTATCGCAATGGCGACAGCAGAACGCTCCTGACCGATCCGCAGTTCACCAGCAAAGCCAATCTTCAAAACAACATCCATGCTGGATACTTGCAACATGCCAATGCTGCAGGCAAATTTGCCTGGCAGGTGGGACTCCGGGCGGAACACCTGTTGAGACGAATCGACTTCTCCGGCAACATACCAGCATCAAGCCTGGTATTGCCCAACCTGTTCCCCTCCTACTTGGTCCGTTACCAGCCCCATGACAAAGTCAGTATCAAGCAATCCTTTACCAGGCGGATCAAACGCACCAATAACTTCGAGCTTAATCCCTTCCCCGAGCGGGAACATACCGAAACCCTGGAGAAAGGTGATCCTGAACTGCTGCCCGAACTGACAGCCTTATGGGAATTGGGTGTTGAGCATAAGCTGCCCAAAGGAACTTTTTCATTGTCTCTTTACCACCAACGCATTAAAAATCCAATACAGCGGGTGAACAATATTTTCAACGACACTATCCTCAACAGGATATTCACCAATGCCGGATTGGCCAAGCAAACCGGTTTGGAAGCTTCTTTGTCCATTCGTCCTGCGCCCTGGTGGCAGCTAATGGCAGGAGGAAACATTTATCGCTACAGCATCAAAGGAGAGCTTTTCAATGGAAATCTGCCTTTCGTAAATAGCAGTTGGGTATTCAGCATCAATACCACCCAATCCTTCAGTTTGCCACGCAATTGGTTTGTACAATGGAGCCTGAATTACCTTTCCTTGCGGGCTACTGCTCAAGGTGAGGATGGGGCTTTCATCGTTCCAAATCTTTCAGTCAAAAGACCCTGAAGGAGGGGCGGTGGACCTTCCAGGCGCAATGGTTAAACATGGATGCCGGACTGGGCATCGCCAACCGACAACGCATCACTACCCGGGGAATTGATTTCTTTAGCACCACCAATTACATCTACGAGCCGGATCAGCTGCAGTTTTCAGTAGGATTTAACCTATCAAAACGGAACAGGAAACTTAACCTGCCTGCCAGTGAAATGGCAGAAAAGGAGTTTTAGCAGGGGTACTGCAAATGGGATTACTGATTTTACTATAGTAGCTGAATCATTCCACTATAACCTCATCAGCAAACATGAAACCCCGCTGGCTTTTGGCAAAAAACCGCACGTAACGTGCTGTTGTGTTTTTCAGCCTAACTGAAAAAGTTTTGAACGTCAGCCTGTCATACAATGGAGAAACATCATTGTTGTTCCTTCCAGCCGGAGTGAAGGTTTGTCCGTCTGTAGAAGTGTAAACTTCAATATAGTTTGGCATATAAACACCCGGACCAATAACCTGCATGAAACGGCAGGAAACGGATTGCAGCGGTTGGCTGGTGCCCAGGTCGATGGTGACATCCAAATCTGTGAGGAAACCCTGCCATTGTTTGTCCTGATATGTCAATGAACCGGTATAGCCGTTGACCAGCGTTTGTTCTTTTTGTGCTGGGTAACTGCCGCTCCATTTTTTGGCATAAGTAACTGTCTTGCCCAATGCTTTATGCAGCCGCAGATCAAGGGTGTCTGGCTGTTGGGTCATCTTACCATTTCTGAAAACTGCAGTCTTCAGCAAAGTGGTTCCGGTTAATGTAAACGGACCAGCATACCGGTTAGATGTATTTGACGGCAGCGATCCGTCAGTCGTATACCGGATTTCAGGGTTGTATTGCTCCGTGCTGAGGGTGATGGTTGTTTGTCTTGTTGCCAGATTGATAACCGGACTGATTTCCACCCGGTCTGATGGTCTACAATAGTTTACATTTTTTTGTTGCAGGATGCGGTAATGGGAACTCAATCTGGCTTGGAAGTTGGTCCATTCTTTGGCTGATTTCGGGCTCCAGGTCACTTCACTCAAAGCGATGATCCGAGGGAAAACCATGTATTCAAAATGTTCCATGGTGGGAATGTATTCCGACCATACATTGGCCTGCGCGCCTTTTACAAAGCGGTGTTTATCAGCCGGCAGTTCTGCCGGTATGGATTCATAGTCATAAACTTTTTGCAAAGGTAGGAATCCACCAATGGCTTCCGGTTCCAGGGTTGGGTCTTGCTGGTATTTGTCGAAATAACAGGTTTCACCTGGTGTCATGATGACATCATGCCCCATATTGGCGGCATCAATGCCCCCTTTTTCACCCCTCCAACTCATCACCGTGGCACCTGGTGCAAGGCCTCCTTCCAGTATTTCATCCCACCCCAGCAATATCCTGCCCTTGGAGGAAACGAAACGTTCCATGCGGCGGATGGCATAGCTCTGCAGTTCCAGTTCGTCTTTGAGTTTGTTGTCTTTTATGCGTTGCTGGCACCTGCTGCAAGCTTTCCAGTTCTTTTTTCCGGCCTCATCACCGCCGATATGGATGTATGGGGATGGGAAAATGGACATGATTTCCGTCAGCACATCTTGCATGAATACAAATGTGGAGTCGTTGCCGATGCAGAATTCACCCTGGCCTTGTTTGGCTCCCACACATCCCAGGTGTGGGAAGGCAGCAATGACTTCTTCGGAATGCCCTGGCATTTCAATTTCCGGGATGATGGTGATTCCCCTGGTTGCAGCGTATGCCACCAATTCCCTTGCATCGTCCTGTGTGTAGAAGCCACCGTAGGCTTTGGGCTCACCGGCACGGGCATAAGCCCTGTCGCCATTCCACCAGGGTTTCCATTGCAGTGCCGAACGCCAGGCAGCCTGATTGGTCAGTTCCGGATATTTTTTTATTTCCATCCGCCAGCCTGCTGCATCCGTGAGGTGGAGGTGCAGGGTGTTCAGTTTGTATAAGGCAATGAGGTCTATCATTTTATGCACAAACGAAGGCGGATAAAAATGCCTGGAAACATCCATCATGAGTCCGCGGTAACCAAACCTCGGCTTATCTGCAATGGTTGCACAGGGAATCCCATTTGTTTGGGTGCTGGTCAGTACCAGCTGGGTGATACTTTGCATGGCGTACAGGGCGCCGGTATATCTCGAGCTGCTGATGCGGATTACACCAGTTTTGATCTCAAGCCGGTAGGCGCTGCTGTCTTCAGGCTTTCCTGCTGTTTTTTCAAAAACAACTGAACCGGAAGGAACGATCATTCCCTTTTGCCATACAGCCACATGATTTGCAGGTAACTTCATGGTTTCTCCCAAGAGCTTTGCGGCAGCCAGGAAGGGCTTGCTGGCATAGATTCGGGTATGCGGGCCATACACATAAAACCCCTTTCCGGGAATTACTGATTCAGGTTTGGGGATGATGTTGAAAACAGACTGAGAAAAGCTTGATAATTTAACAACAAGAAAAAATAAAAATAAGAGTGGACGTATCATAAGGAAATACAAATGGTTCTTGGCTCTAAAGATACGGTTGAGGATTTCAGCTGCCAACTAATGATGCCCGCCACCGGCAAAACGCGGATCACGGATAAATGTAGGGTCATCCAGTGTTTTAAGAAAGGCTTTCAGGCTAATGCGGTCTTCAGGCATAATGGGTATGGTTTTTTGGTAATGATCCAACACCCGGTCGATTGTGGAAAAGCGGCCATCATGCATAAAAGGTTTGGTGTAGGTCAGGTTACGGAGGTTAGGTGTTTTGAATGCAAAAAGGTCACCGACATTGCGGGTGGTAAAAAACCTTCCGGAGTCGGCCACATTTGAAGCAGGCAATCCTGTATTGTGAAACTGGTTATCTGTGAATAGGGGTTCCCGGTGACAGCTGTTGCAGTGTTGCCGGAAGAAACGGTAGCCTTCGTTTTCCAGCGGTGTAAATGAAGCTGTACCCCTTTGTATACTGTCGTAACGAGACTCGCTGCTTACCAACATCAACATGAACTGAGACAAAGCTTTCATCATTTTTTCTTCTGATACCACTGGTGTTCCAAAGGCGTCAGCAAACATGCGGCGGTACATGTTAGAAGCATTGAGCATACGGAGTATATCAGGCATCTGCATCCCCATTTCAATAGGGTTGGTGAGCGGTTTTACCGGCTGCAGATCCAGCTCTGCTATACTCCCATCCCACATGAAGCTATTGCTCCAAGCCAGGTTGAAAAGGGGTGGAGCATTGCGGGTTGTAAGGGCACCATTCAGTCCGTGACTGAAATCATGTTCATGGTGTGTGAAAGCCGATGAAGGCATGTGGCATGATCCGCAGCTTGTCATCTTGTCAACAGACAACGTACTGTCGAAAAAAAGCATTTTGCCCAATGTAAAACCTGCTGCTGTCACCGGGTTTTTTGTCATATTGTATGCCGGCTCAGGGAAATGTACCGGTTTTTCAAATCCTTGGAACAGATCCATCACTTCCTTTGAGCATGCCAGCGTCAGCAGCAAACAAAAGAAAATTATGGTGAGGCGGGAATTCATCATTTTAAAGTTACTATTTTATCCTTGCTGATATGTTTTTAAGTGGGCTACCGATCACCAATCATGTATTTACTTCCCAAATCGTTTATTTTTACAAAAATATTTGCCCCATGATCAGGCTAATCGTGTTGTTTTGTATCATTCTCTTTAGTGCTTGTTCCGGTGAGCAGGCAGACAGTATCTATGTAAACGGACAAATATGGACGGGTGATGTAAGCAATCCGGTAGCAACGGTCATTGCCACGAAAGATGGAAAGATCATTTATATAGGGGATGATGCTGAAAAATTCAGCGGTAAAGAGAAAATCGATCTCGAGGGAAAGTGGGTATATCCCGGTTTCACAGACAATCATACACATTTTCTTTCTGCAGGTTACGGATTATCCAGTGTGCATTTGAAAGATGCAATGACACGTGAGGAATTTATCAAAAGAATCAGTGAGTTTAGCGCATCTCACCCCGATGATACCTGGATTATGGAAGGTAGCTGGGACCATGAAAACTGGGGTGGTGAGTTGCCCACAAAAGCCTGGATTGATTCTGTAACTGGTAATCATCCGTTGTTTATCACCCGTTACGATGGACACATGGCATTCGCCAATAGCAAGGCCATGCAGCTTGCTGGCGTCACTGCCGCCACTATTTCTCCTGCTGGGGGAGTGCTTGTTAAAGATGCGCAGGGCGAACCTACCGGAATCTTCAAGGATGCTGCCATGAACCTTATCCTCAAAGTTATTCCTGATCCAACACCCGAACAGCTGGATGAATACCTGAAGGCAGCTGCTGATCATGCCCTTTCAAGGGGGATTACCCAGGTAAATGACATGGGTTCTTATGGAGGCTGGAAAGACCTGGAAACTTACCGCAGGGCACTAGCCAAAGGAAATATGAAACTCCGCATGTATTCCTTCGTGCCGCTGGCTACCTGGAATCAGCTAGATACATTTGTTCAAAAAAACGGAAGGGGAGATGATATGGTTCACTGGGGCGGACTCAAAGGCTATGTAGATGGCTCACTGGGTTCTACTACAGCCTGGTTTCATCAGCCCTACCTTGATGATCCCCATTCACATGGTTTGAACATAACGGATACGGCAGATCTGCGCAAATGGGTTCTAGGGGCAGATAAAGCCGGACTCCATGTGGCAGTGCATGCTATTGGCGATAAGGCCAATGATTTTATCTTAGGGGTATATAATGAAGCCAGGAAAGTTAATGGTGAAAGAGACAGGCGGTTCCGCGTTGAACATGCACAGCACGTTACGAGGGATGCTATCACTAATTTTGCCCGCCAGCAGGTTGTAGCTTCCATGCATCCCTATCATCTAGTAGACGACGGAATTTGGGCATTTAAAAGATTGGATACCAATAGATTAAAAGGAACATATGCGTTTCGCAGCATGCTTGAAAAAAAAGTTATGATTACTTTTGGTTCAGACTGGCCCGTTGCTCCGGTAGATCCAATGTTGGGAATCTATGCTGCTGTTACAAGACGTACAGGCGATAATAAGAATCCCGATGGATGGTATCCCGCCGAAAAGATGACAGTTGAGGAGGCCATCAGGGCTTATACAACAGGGAATGCTTTTGCATCCTTTTTCGATGGCAAAACCGGGGTACTTAAAGTGGGCAACTATGCAGATTTTACAGTGCTGGATCAGGACATCCAGCAAATAGCACCTGAAAAAATTAAAGATGTCAAGGTCTTGCATACCGTGGTGAACGGAAAGTACGTTTATGGTCCTGGGAAACTAAAGTGATTGGGCAGTATTACCTAATTATTAGCTTATTGTCTGTCAAATTCTAATGAAATCACAATATTAAGTTAAAGGTCGGCGTTATAACTGTGTGTTGAAGGCTTTCTTTGACACCCCTCCTAATCCGTCGTACCATGAAAACCAGTCCCGCAAAGGCCTTGGTTGCCCTTATTATTGGGGTAATCAGTTTATCAATGCTGTCTGTATCACAATTACATGCACAGCCTATTTTTAATGTCGGTTTCGGCACTTTCCAGTTTACTGCCGCTAACAAGATCCACAAAGTTGGAACGAATGGTTCTGCAGTTGGTAATGTAACGCTCTATACCAATGTCATTACCATTGCAGGCCAGCCCATTGATTGTATCATTCGTACTGTTAGCATCACCAATGGCAGTTTTGCCTTGCCTGCTGGATCAGCACCAGGAACAATACCTTTTGACTACGCATCCAACGTTGCAACAGGGGGAAGTATGACCGCCAATCTGGATAGGTTCTTTGCCCCTACTGTTACTTTCAAAAATGGTGGAGGCAATGTTAAGTTCAAATTTGAATTTATTTTAGGCGGTAGCTATAACAATACGACTCATACTGGTACAAAAGTGGTGCTGCAAAATGTGCGATTGAACACCTATGATATTGATGGTAATGGTGGAGCCTCTTCCAATCAATACAATGAGTTTGGAGGTTTTGCATCCGTTGCACTTGGAAATACCACCAATGTCACCCAGTCATTCAATCCAGCTTCTGGGCTTACCAAATTCAGGTCTAACAGCGCAAATAACGTAGCAACTGTTACTGACCCCGTAAACAGGGTCAGGGTAGAATATTCTATGGTTAGTGATTTTGAAATCATGGTGGGTGCGGATGCTTCTGGTCCTGCCTATTTCTTCCTAGACTTTTCCAACTATGTTTTTTCAAATGTAATTATCTATACAACTCCGGGTCTAGATCTTAATACACAAACCCCTGGTTTTGGGAATGTAAATAGTGCTTGTTCGGGTACTAAAAGATTTACCAATGGTCCCGGCTACACCAATGTTACGAGTTCATCCGGGGCAATTGATGAAATTATCATTACTTACAATCCGGCAATGATTCAGAACAATAACAGTGAGGTGATATTCCCCAAAGGTAATGCTAGCGCTTCTTCAGACAGCATCAGGCTTGGTTTTACTGCTGCAGTGGCCAACAAGAACTTTATAATTGGAGGAGTTAGCTATATTGCTGTAAGGACAACTGCTGCGAATGTCAACACAATCTCTTTGAGGAAGCTATCGGGAATCATGACAACCGCTCAGGCTGAAATGTTACTGGATTCCCTTTATTATCAAAATACATCCCTGACTCCTACCGTAGGGGCAAGAATGTTCAATGTATCAATCCGTGAGGGTTCATTTACCTCGCCCATAGCCGTTTTTGATGTAAGTGAAATTTGCCTTCTGCCTGTCCGCTGGCTGGCTTTCAGCGCAGGAAAGAACGCAAAGGGGCAATTGAAATTGGACTGGCATGTTGGTGATGAAGTCAATACGCTTTCTTATGAAATTGAAAGCAGCACCAATGGTATGCAATGGCGAAAACTCGGAAGGATAGACATTCATGAAGGAGGAAGCCAAACTGGCCGGTATTCATACAGTTCCCAGCAGGCTTTCAACGGATTGGTTTATTTCCGGATTAAACAAATAGATCTGAGTGGACAGTATGGCTTTTCAGCAGTCAGGTTTGTGGAATTTTCCATGGGTGAGACAATACGAATCTGGCCGAATCCTGCGGTAAATCAGGTTCAGGTAGAGGTGAAAGAAAACAGTGACCTTGAGCTTCTGGATCAGGTTGGCCGTGTTTACTATCGTGCTAAAGTAAGGCCGGGATACCCACAATACATTAGCCTGGAAAAACTACCAAAGGGTGTTTATTTCATGAGGTTTTTAACAATCACAGGAATTTCAACTGTCAAACGCCTGGTTAAGCATTGATGGGGAATGCAATTACCTGATATCGTTTAGTACATCAATTTGAACCAAGTATGAGGTTTGATGGGGATTGTCTATATAAGCCAATAGGGCAATTGCAAAAGCAAAAGCCAAACTGAATAAAACGGTAGTTGCACGCAATGCATTCTTGTTTCCTATGTGGGAAAATGCAATGGCAATCTGTGTGAAAAGTCCGAATATAAACAACACGGCAATTTTTGTTGTAGGTATATGTTGTTTTCTCAGCTCACGCCGTTCAAACCAGGAATGTCGTATGTTTTCAAGTTCTGTATAAAAAGCCTCTTGCATCCCTGCATGTCCGGCAAAGTACTTTTCATCTGCTGCAATCAAATAATATTCTTGAAATGTTCTTTTTGAAAAAGACTGAACATTGTAATTGTTGTATCCCTTGTTGCCCAACATATCGTCATTGACTTCCTGTTCTTTAAGTTTTTGAATATAGTTTTTTACGGCATTGGCAACTCTGATCGAATCAGGACCTAGAGGTTCGGTCATCCGCAACAATGCACGCATTGAATTAGCCTGCTCAATCATCAATGCGTTTGTTTTGGCAACTTTATTCCAAACCTCAGAAAAAACAAGACTCAGAAAAAGAGCAAATAGCAATGCTACAGAAGCAAAATACGACGGTGAAACACCTCTCGGGCTGTGTTTCCAATCACTGTACTTTTGCATGCCAATAATTACTGCGATGCCCATCAAAATCGGAAGCAGAGCGGTTGCAAATTTGAGTATAATCATCTCAGTTAATTTGTGATGCCAAAAGTAATGATACAATAAAACAGAGAAATTTAATTCCTTGAAATTCTTTTTGTTAATTTGAGGTATGAGAAAATGGGTCATTATATTGGCAATTGGGCTAGTTTCCATAGAAAAGTCGTTTGCTCAAGGCAAAATAATTAAGCAAGACTTAGATTGGGCAAAAGGTTTCACCAAGACGATAATGACAACCTATCCGGACTCCATTGTGGTGAAGAAGTTCGTTCAGCACATGATGCAAGACAAGGAAGGCAATGATCCTTCCAAGCGCTCAGCTGTTTGGAATTACGAAGAAGCAGTAGTGCTGAAAGGGGTTCTGCGTTTATGGGAGAGAACTAGAGACCAGTCACTATTCACTTATACAAGAAAAATCATTGATCATTTTATTGGCGAGGATGGCAGTATACGCACCTATCAGCCACTTGAGTATAACTCTGATCAGTTAACTGGAGGGCTTATCCTGCTTGAATTGTACAGGCAAACGAACGCGCCAAAGTACAAATTGGCCATGGACCATTTGTGGGAACAAATAGAATGGCAGCCCCGAACGAAGGAAGGTGGTTTCTGGCATAAGTACAAGTATCCTTATCAGATGTGGCTGGATGGCGCTTATATGTTGGATTATTTTTATGCCTCGTATGCCCATGCTTTTCAGCAGGATGTTTTTACAGACATTGCCAATCAATTGATTTGGATGGAGAAACACCTCAAAGATCCCCAGACGGGATTACTGTACCATGGCTGGGACGAAAGTAAAAAACAGGGATGGGCTAACCCGGTTACTGGTCGATCACCCGAGGTCTGGAACCGTGCCATGGGGTGGTATGCCATGGCCCTGGTGGATATACTTGAGCTTTTTCCGGAGAAGCATCCCAAGCGTGGGGAACTCATCCGAATTTTAAGAGATATGTTACAGGCTGTTGTTCGGTATCAGGATCCTGAATCGGGTGTCTGGTATCAGATACCCAACAAGGGAAATCAGTCGGGAAACTATCTGGAAGCCTCCGGATCAACGATGTTTACCTATGCTCTGGCAAAAGGATTGAACAACGGGGTGTTACCTGATGTTTTGAAACCTGCATTGGAAAAGGCATACAAAGGACTGCTTA
>Ga0208787_1000747_pt1 | contig 14854 bp, 3 predicted proteins | sample Wag4_2014_7_11_FD_187362 | JGI IMG/M metagenome (GOLD analysis project Ga0208787, IMG submission 187362) | Fresh water microbial communities from Ohio, USA - Utica-2 Time Series HT 2014_7_11 (SPAdes) (version 2) | ecosystem: Environmental > Aquatic > Freshwater > Water tank | place: USA: Ohio... | reverse complement strand
GCCATGTATAAAATGGGAGATAAACAATTTGTCACCATTGCTTGTGGTGGTGGTAAACTTAAAACAACTTCTGGGGATGTGTATATGACATTTGCCATTCCGGATTAATATTTCTAACATCGTAAATCTTTAGTCATGAAAAAATTGGTTTTGTTGTTTTTATTGGTTGGCTTAACTTCCCGTTTTTTATCTGCTCAGGATGAAGCTCCTGGTTCGGTCATTAAGACAAATCCTTTTGGCTTAGCTTTTGGTAATTTCAATCTCGCTTATGAAAAGGTATTAGGTGAATCATCTTCTATCATTTTAAAAGCGAAGTACACTTACAGGTTTTTAGGATTAAAAGTTAACGTAGCAGGAATTGGAGCCGGTTACCGTTACTATTTATCGCATGCAAAAAAACCGGCACCTGGTGGATTTTATGTTAATCCTGAAGTTGCCTATGATACAGGTTCCTCGGGTGATATAAAATACGGAACCTTTGTTTTAGGAGGAGAAATTGGGTATCAAATTGGATCTAAAAAGGGAGTTGTTTTCGATATTGGCGTTGGTCCAAAATATACAACCTTTTTTGGAAGCTTTGACCAGTTAGATTTTAATGGAGTTGATAATGCAAAAGCAAGTATTTTATTACCTGGAATTACAGTAGCCGTAGGTTACGCATTTTAATTATATTTGTTGCCCTTAAGGTAGTTTAAGGGCAACAAATATTAAGTTATGATTTCATACAATGCTAAAGATTGGTTTACATTTATATTTAAAATACATAAAACAGAAACGATGCAACGGCTTCTTCCGTTGCTACTCGGCGTAGGTGTATATGCAGGCTGCTGGGCATATATTGAAAATGTTTTTTTTGCAGAAAATAAAACGATTGAATTATTAAAAGACATTGGAATAGTCTATACCATTCTAGGATTTACACTCTCCCTTTTTTTAGTATTTAGAACAAATACTGCTTACGACCGCTGGTGGGAGGGAAGAAGGTTGTGGGGCGATTTGACGAATGCCACTAAAAATATATGCATCCATTTACACAGTAGCTTACCTATTGAGAATGAAAAAAGGAGAGCTTATTATAGTGCTTTAATGCATCTTTTTTCTATCTCCTTAAAGCAGCATTTGCAAGATAAAAGGTTACATACCAACCATTTTGAAATATTTGAGGAGAATAATCCCATTTTTGAGGACAAAACGGCCATACTTAGCTCAAATCATCAACCACAGAATATTGTTAAAATACTACTGCTTGCTTTAAAAGCAGATGTGAGACACGGTTTATTCTCCATCCACGACCTGGAGTTGTATAGAATGGAAATAAATAAATTTATGGATGTTACCGGGGGATGTGAACGAATCAAAAACACACCTATTCCCTTTACCTATAGTGTGTTTATCAAGAAATTCATCTTCATATATGTAATGCTTTTTCCTATTGTCTATAGCACCCAATTATTTTTTATTATCATTCCGGTGACCATGTTTATTCTCTATGTCTTGGCGTCCATAGAATTGATAGCGGAAGAAATTGAAAATCCGTTTAATGGAGACGAAAGTGATCTGCCCCTTGATGCCATCGTAAAAAACATTGGAAAAAGCACCAGGGAAATATTTTTTGGGTAAGTGTTATTAACGCATCAATGTAACTTCACCTTTTACAATTTTTGTATCGCCCTGAATCAATTTTACCTTAGCCGCAAAAACAAAAACAGCGGGATCAAGCAACTTACCCAGGTAGGTACCATCCCATCCTAAACCTTTTATTTTTGGATCAAATTCTTTTGCCTCAAAAACGAGGGTTCCCCATCGATCAAAAATCCCCATCCATTCAATATTCTCGACCGCTTTATCAGCATATATCTCGAAACGGTCGTTTATACCATCACCATTGGGTGAGAAAGCGGTGGGCGCATAAATTCTTCCTCTTTCATCTACACTGATAACTTGGATATCAGATGATTGACAGTCATTTATGTCGGTAAGCGTCACTTTATAAGTGGTTGTTTTAAATGGGAATACTTCGGGTGCTAAACAGTTTTTACAAACAAAAGGTATTCTGTCTGCTTCCCACTGAATATTTTTAATCCATTCGTCCGGAATATTTTTTGTTACGGGTAATTCAATTTTATCTCCTAAAAAAATAGTTTGATCTGCACCGAGACTTATTTTTAAACCTTCAGGTGGTGATTTTATTAATAAAATCGTGTCTGTTTTGCATCCTATATCATCTGTGATGCTTAGAAAATGCTGCCCACCTTTTAAATTTTGAAAAAATAAATTTGATGAAATTTTCCCATCAAACGAAACAATATAGGGTGGGAAACCTCCTCTGATTTCTTTTAAAGTAATGATTCCTGAAGTTGGATTATTACAAGCGGGCGCTTGAATTTGCGCAATTACATTTATTTTCTCACCCGACGGTGGGAAAATTTGAACGGTATCTTGAGAAATGCAATCATTTGAATTATCCTTCACTTGAAGAACATACATACCTTGTTTATTAATTTCCGGAGACAAACTATTTACTCCATTTACTATACTTCCATTGTTTGTTTTCCAAAGAATGTCAGCGGAATAAGTCAATGCGAAAATTTCACCCTTTAGTTTAAGATTTACATTATCGCAAAGGAAATTAAGATCTTGACCAGCACTTATTTTAGGATAAATAATCCGATCTATAATATTTGTAGTGTCAGCGGCGAAACACCCCGAATTTTTATCAGTTACTACAAGAGCGTATTTACCAGCCATTCTGGTTGATACCTTCGCGTTTGTTTTTACACCAGTAAATGTCAACGGAGTACTCCAAAGAAAAGAGAATTTAGAAGGATCAACTTGTGATTTGATTTCAATGATTGAATCTTTGCAGGTCAGGGTGTTTTCATCGGGCAATTGAAAATCAGGCACGGTTAATACGTCTAAATTTATGATGTAGTTAATTCTTGGACAAGGCGATGTCAATGATGGAAACTGATTAATTTCATACTTCCCAACACCAAGATTTTTGGGTAAAACATTATTGAAAATGGTATCAACTAAAATAGTGGTCACTTTTTTAATTGTCCATATTTTATTATCCTCTTTTTTATTTTCGAAAAGTAGGTGAAGTAATTTTTCAGAAGAATCATTTTGACAAATAGTTAGGTCTTTGATATTATTTTCTAAACAAAAATTAGGGTCTCTGCTTATTTTAAATCGAATAATAGAATCACAACCTGTAAATGACGCATTTTTTAAAATAAGCTGATAGGTGCCTGTATCAGTATATGTTTCATTTCTAAATAGGAAAACCTCATTGGGTTTAAGTAGGGTATCAAAATAAAATAAGGCTTCGTCATAAACAAAGGCTTCAATCATGGCTACACTATCACAGCCATTCAAGGTAACTTTGGAGAAAACTTTTTCATAAATACCTGCCTTTTTAATGAATAGGTCATTCCACCTGATTTCTTCTCCATAACACAACACCGCTTTTTCAATAATTTGCTTTTGAGGTTCTGTTTTGATGTCTAAAAAGAGTAAACTATCGCATCCTTTTGAGGAACCTAATGGAAAGAATTGACTATAATTTCCAGATTCTGCATATTTTGTTCCGTTAATTAATACGGTATCTCCCAGACAGAATATTTTTTCAATGGCACCCGTATCAGGTTTATTAACCTCTAAAATTAAGGTCCATATTGAGTCGCATGCATTAACATTAGCTCTTCTTTCGGTTTTGGTGTAAATCCCGGTTTCAAAAAACTTAAAATTGGAGATTTGAATGGTGTCACCTTCACAAATTGATCTTCGCAAGGTATCTTTAGGTACGAAATAATTGTTTAAAGTAAGGACAATCAAACTATCACAACCATTTTTTGAAAATCCGCTGAATCTTTTAATGTATGTTCCGGGTGTTTTTATAGAGGTTTCAAAGAAGGGAAATTCGTCATTGGGACATATAAACCTTTCTAAATATAAAGTAGCATCGTTGATCACTTTTATATTTAGCTCTACGATGGAATCACATCCTGTGGCACTTACCTTTTTTAATTGTTGAATATATTTTCCTTCCTTGAAATAGGCTAATCCATTGTAAATAAGGGTATCACCAAGACAAATGGTGGTGTCTTTTACAGATTTATTTATCGTTGCAGCAGTAATTTTCACCTCAATGATAGAATCGCAGCCGTTGGTAGCGGCATTGTCAAGGGTAATTTGGTAGGTACCAGTAGCTGTAAAAATTTTTCCCCATTTCTTTATGGTATCAGATGGACATAAAGGAAGGCTAATGCTGCTATTTTTGGCTTGAGACACATTGAATTTTAATTGAACCAGGGTATCGCAACCAATATTGTTTAAAGCCGTTTCTAAATAGGTATAATCTCCTGCCAGAGTGAAAGATTTTCCACCTCTTTGAATGACATCACCTTGACAAATAGTAATTTTTTCCTCCTTAACAGGTTGAGATGTAACTACCAGATTTAAATTTATGGTGGAATCACAACCTGCGATGTTTTTTTGTAGTAAGGTTATGCTAAAATTTCCTGAAGTTTTGTAAGTTTTATTATCAAAAGTCACAGAATCATTCCAGCAAATTTCTTTTTTCAAGGATATAACGGATGGATTTAGTGAAATTAGATTTAAAGTAAGCAAACTATCGCATTGATTTGCTGCTGCTTTTGCAATTTTTTGTACGTAAGTACCGGGTGTAGTATAGTTAAATGCGTTGAGAGAATAGCTTTTTCCCTGACAAAAAGAAGCGGTGACCTTTCCAGATGCTATGGGATTAACGGTTAAGTTAATTTGAATGGTACTATCACAACCATTTGTTTTTAAACCTTTTAAGTTTTGAAAATATATACCAGACGAGGTGAAAGTTTGATTATTTAACAATAAAAAATCACCTTCACAAATGCTTCGTTGTAAATTTGCAGTATCACTTTTTTGCCAAACTAAATTGAAAGTTATGGTACTGTCACAGCCTACCGAGTTTTTCAATTTTATATTATACACACCTGGAGAGGTATATACATTTCCCCATTGGGCATATCTTTCACCCGGACAAAGCAAGGCATCGACTTTGCTGGTTGATATGCTATTAACTGTTAATTGAAGTTCGTTTAGCCGACTACAACCAGCTTGGTTCAACGAATTAAAACGATAGGTTCCACTATTTTTATAATATTGAGCACCAAAAAAAGTTGAATCGTTGTTACATATTGTCCTTTTAGTTACCAAAGTGTCTTTTAAAGCGGGAAGGATGGTTAATTTCAGTAAGCTATCGCAACCATTCTTATTTTTAACTGGATATTTGATAAGATAGGAACCAATATTGGTAAATGCTTGATTTTGGACGGTCAATATATCGCCGTTACATAAATACTCAGTCACCCTATTTGTATCTGACGGATAATAAGATATGTTTATTTGGATGGTACTATCACATCCTAAAGAAGACGCTTTTGGTATTTTCTGGAAATAGCTACCGGCCGTACGATAAAATTGGTTGTTAATTTTTAAAGAATCACCAAAACATATAAAATTTTGGAGGGTACTTTTTGCTTCAGGAATGTATTTTATATCGATGATATAAAGGCTGTCACAAACGACATCGGAGCCAGAATTTACTCTTTCATAGTACGTTCCAGCTTTATCGTACGTTTTGCCTTTGAATTGATATTTTTCCCCTAAACAAAGACTTACGTTTACTCTTTGTGTTAGATCTAAAAAATTTTCTAATCTAATCAGAATCAAAGAATCGCAGCCGCCTTCTGCTGCTTTAGGCAGGATGATGGCATAAACACTAGGCACTGTATAAGTTACATTTCTGTAAACAAAATTCCTGTTTGGGCATATTTTTACAAAAATTTCTCTGGTTAGTGGAGGGGCAAGAAGAAGCTCCAATTCAACAATACTATCGCAACCTGCCTTATTTTGACCTGAAAGAACCTGTTTATATTTTCCGGGAATATTTAATTCTCTGTCAAAAAACGAATATGATTTTCCAGGACAGATATATTCTGTAAGGTAGGTGGTAGATATTTTTGCAATTTTTAAGGAAAGATTTATTATCGAATCACATCCATTTTTCGCTCCATTTTTTACAATCTGGGTGTAATTGCCCTCTACATTAAAAGTTCTTCCTCCGATCACTATGAAGGTTCCTTCACAAATGGTTATATCTATGTTGGAACGGGCGAGAGGTTTAACCGACAGATTCAAATCAACAAGACTATCACAGCCCTGGGAAGTTTTTAATATTTGAGTAAAATTACCCGAAGCTGAATAGTTAGTGCCACCAACCGTATAGGATTCACCTTCACAAATTGTTGCGGTAATAGATGATGATTTTTTTTGAAGAATATTTAAAATCAAGGTAGTAACACTATCACAACCCTGTGCTGATCCTCCTTTTAAAGTCTGAATGTATGTACCCGATTGATTTATATTTTTACCATCAAAGAAATAGCTTTCACCAAAACACTTTGTTTGAGAAATTTGTGCCGTTTTTATTTTATTGACTGTAAAGTTCAAATTTAAAATACTGTCGCAGCCCCTTCCTGAAGCCTTAGGAATTAGCCGTTGATATATTCCGGTAGCATTAAAAACTTCGCCATTCCAGGTATAAGTACCACCTTCACAAACGCTTAACGTACTATTTAATATTCCATTTGGAATGATTTTCAGATTAATTTCGAGTAAGCTATCACAGCCATTTCCCGCCTTTTTACTTAATATTTGATTATATGTCCCTTCAAGATTATAGGTCTGTCCGTTTTCAGTAAGTGAAGAACCTGCACAAATTTCTTTTATAATACTACCTTTTTTTAATTCATTGACAACCAATGTTAAATTGATAGTACTGTCACAGCCGTTAGTGGCACCACCTTTAAGTACTTTTGTGTAAGATCCAGCTTTATTTATATTAGAACCATTGAAATTAAAAAATTGTCCCTCACAAATCGTCTCCGTTCTATTTTCTGATTTAGGTTGATTTACGTTTAATGTAAGATTTATCGTAGAATCGCAGCCATTTTTAGCGCCTCCAGTTAGCTTAACTGTATAATTACCCGAACTTGTAAATGTTTGATTACCTGCTATATAAGATTCTCCAGTACAAATGGTTTGACTTATAGAAGCGGTACTATTTGGTTTGACAGTAAGATTTAATTTTACTAAACTATCACAACCTCCTGTGGCGGCACCGGGAAAATTCACTTCATATAAACCACTGCTGGTATAATCTGTTCCATTTAAAGTATATTTCTGGCCTGCACAAATGGTTTCACTAATATTTTTAACAACTTGAGAGTTAATATTTAAGCTCAGATTAATAGTACTATCACAACCCCCAACCGTTGCTCCAATGAGTGTTTCAGTGTAATTACCTGCGGCAGTCAAGGTTCTCCCAAAAAATGAGTAGGAGGTATTGGGACAAATATTAGCTGAAATATTGGTAACGAAGGATTGTAAAATCTGAATGCTTAGATTAACTGCGCTGTCACATCCATTGCTGGCTCCATTTTTAATGATTTCTGTAAATTGTCCTGCTGCAGAATAAGTTTTACCATTTATTGTGTAGGACTTTCCTGTACAAAGATTTATTTGTTGAGAGGACGTTGCTTTGGGAAGAAAATTTATAGCCTTTGACAGCGTTTGCGAACAGCCTTTAAGGTCTTTTATCTGAACGGTATAATTTCCTGCATTAGCCTCTGTCGTAGTTGGTATTTTCACTGCGGCTCCATTTCCTGTAAAACCATTGGGACCGCTCCAGGTATAGGTGTCACCTCCAGTTGCGTTGAGAGCCAGTTCATTGCCGGCACAAAGGGGTAAATTGGCCGTTAAGGTGCCTTTGATAGAAAAAATAGTAAACTTTTGTGTCTTAATCACCCCATTGCCACAAGGGTCTTTATATTCCCAGGTTCTGGTTATAACCTCAGGCTCTGATTTTCCGTCAGAAAAATCAATGCCTGGAATACTCCCCGTACCATTACAATTGTCTGTCCAGGTCAATGTATTCATTGGAGGAATGGCTTCTTTGCAATTTAAAGTCTGGTCAGCTCCTGGTTCCGTAAGGGTAGGCAGAACATTATCCTCAATTTTAATTGTTTGCTTTTGTGTAATATCGTTGCCACAGCCATCTGTTGCGTCCCAGGTCCTGATAAGTTGGTAATTATTAGTGCAGGTTCCAGGCACTTTAACCTCAGTATATTTCACGGGAACCGTTAAACTACAGTTATCAGTAGCCGTTAAAATGTTAGGTATATTAACTTCAGAGCAAGCGGCTATTGTGTCAGATGGAGTAAAGTTCCATTTAGGTGATACCTTATCAACTACCGTTATTTTCTGTATTACATTGCTCGTATTTCCACAAACATCGGTGGCTGTCCATGTTTTTTCAAGAGTATAATTCTGTGGACAAGATCCTATTGTTTTATTTTCAGATTTAGTGATATCAACTATACCACTGCAATTATCTGTGACTGTAGGTAGGAAATCAACTACAGGGTCATTGCATGATAAGTTCAGGTCAACGGGGGTATTGGTAAATACAGGTTTTTCATTATCCTGTACTGTAATCGTTTGTGTTTTCTCTGTTTTATTTCCACATTTATCCAGGCTGGTCCATTTTCTTAACAGGACATAATTATTGACGCAACTCCCCAAAACTTTTGTTTCTAAAAAAGTTAAGGAAGGATTATTGTCGCAATTATCCGTTGCTGTCAGCGTCACGATAGGTGGAATATTTATGCAACTAACAGTAACATCACTTGGAACGCCAATTATTACAGGAGCGATTAAATCGTTTACCGTGATGGTTTGTTCATACGTTTTGCTGTTATTACATTTATCGGTGGCGACCCATTTTCTTATGATTTTATAATTTCCCAGACATCCCACATCAGTGGTTTCAGAAAACACGAGGGTTGGACTAATATCACAGTTATCATTAATCTGAGGATTGGTTACAGGTGGTACCAGGTCACAGTTCACGGTAACGGAGCTGGGTGGATTTATAAAATTGGGCGCCTCGGTATCTTGAAGTGTGATTTTCTGTATTTTTTCGTTTACGTTTCCACAGGCATCAATAGCCTTCCAGGTTCTGGTTATAACGCCATTATTAGGGCAAGTTCCGGGTGAAATGGCTTCTGTAAATGTTAATAAGGGAGTCAAATCGCAAAGATCCGATACCGTAATGGTTGGATTTGTTGGAATGGCGTTGCAACTTGCGGTGACGTCGTTGGGAACCCCGTTAATTATGGGCACTTCAGTATCGATTACCTCTATGGTCTGAGAAGCGATTTGAGTATTTTTGCAGGCATCTTCAGCGGTCCATGTTCTAATCAGATTATAATTTCCGGGACAAGAACCAGCTATTTTTTCTTCCTTAAAAGTTAGGGTAGGATTGGCATCGCAGTTGTCGAGCACTATAGGGGTTAGCACCGTCGGAACATTGGGACAACTTACTTTTACATTCGCAGGCACCCCTGAAAATACTGGAGCTGTGACGTCCTGAACTTGAATAATTTGTTTCACTATGGTGGCATTTCCACATTTATCGGTAGCCGTCCATTTTCTTTCCAGTTGATAATTTTGTGGGCAGGAGCCGGCTGTTTTTGTTTCAAGGAAGGCAACGATGGGACTTAAATCGCAATTATCAGTGGCTATAGGATCTATTTTTAGTGGAATTTGATCACAATTAACTACTATGTCAGCGGGAATATTGGAAAATGAGGGGGCGACATCATCTTTAAGGGATATTTTTTGAATGTTTTTTGTCGTATTACCGCAGATATCGGTTACTTCCCAGGTTCTGGTTATTATTTCCGTTAAAGGACAGGTTCCGGTGCCTTTTGTTTCTAAAAATTGAATAGGAGGTAGGCTAGCGCTACAATTGTCTGTTGCTGTAACAGTAGGAAGGGCCGGTATTTCCCCACAATTAATTATAGCATCGTTCGGAATGCCTGAAAAAATGGGAGAAATATTATCAATAACGGTAATCGTTTGTTTTCCGATATCCGTGTTGTTACATGCATCTTTAATGGTCCAGGTTCTTTGTATTTTGTAATTTCCAACACACAGAGGGTCAATTACTTCGCTAAATTGAATTGTGGGCGTGGCGTCACAAAGGTCTATTCCCTGGAGGACAGGAGCGATTGGGATTTGATTACAATTTACAGAAATATCAACAGGTAAATTTATAAACGAAGGCTTGTCCTCATCCTTAATAGTTATTTTCTGGGTTTTAATGAGCGTGTTTCCACACTGGTCTTTAGCAATCCAGGTTCGTTGTATAACGAAGGATTGAGGGCAAGTGCCAGGAATTTGTATTTCACTGAACGTTAATGTTGGGTTTGGGTCACAAAGATCAGAAATGATTGGGTTAGTTACTGGAGGAATTAAATTACAGGAGCTATTCAGGTCGGCGGGGAAATTAGAGAAAACGGGAGGTACGTTATCAATTACATTTATTTGTTGAACGCCTGAAACGGAATTTCCACACTGGTCAATAGCTTTCCATATTCTGAAAATAATATAATTGCCAGCACAGGTTCCTGTTATAATAGAATCTTTTTGGGTGACAGTTGGCGACATATCACAGTTATCGGTAGCAGTTATAACAGGGACGGCAGGTATAGCATTACAAGATACTTGGACACTTGCGGGTACACCAAGCAGCTGTGGAGCAATTTCATCTTTTACTTGAATGATCTGTTTATGACTGTTTTTATTACCACAGATATCTTGAATTTCCCAGGTTCTCTCAATGGTAAAGTTTTGAGGGCAACTTCCAGGTATGTTTACCGTTGAAAATGTTATGGTTGGACTTGGATCACAATTATCTGAAAAGGCGGGGGTCCAGGTTGGGGGCGTGCTGTTGCAAGGAATAACCAGATTTGCAGGAGGATTAATAAATTGTGGAGGCGTATTATCTACAACGGTAATGATTTGTATAGCCTCTCGCTCATTTCCACATACATCTTTTGCTTTCCATTTTCTCGTGATGGTGTAATTTCCCAAACAGGCAATCCCCTTTTCCTCTGAAAAAGTAATGACAGGATTTGGATCACAATTATCGGTTGCGGTAGGATTTGTAACCGTTGGAATGGCATTACAGCTAACGGTTACATTTGCCGGTACACCAACAAATTGGGGAGCCAAAGGGTCTGTAACAGTTATGGTTTGGACGAAATTGGTGGTATTTAAGCATAAATCAACGGCAGTCCAGGTTCTGCTAATGGTATAAAAGCCAGCACAACCTGGATTTTTTACGTCTGCATAAGTTATTTTTGGATTTGGATCACAGTTGTCTGTGGCAGTGGCTGTTGGATTTTGTGGGACGTTATCACAACTTAACGATAAGGTTGACGGTAGATTTACAAATTGAGGAGGAGTATTATCTGAAAAATTTACCCTTTGTATGTATTCGTCATCATTTCCACAGGCATCTGTGGCTAACCAAGATCTCTTAACTTGAAAACTACCCAAGCAAAAACCTTTGATGGTATCAATGGTTAAGGTGAGCGTTGGCGATACATCGCAATTATCCTTAATAGACATGGCGGGTAGGGGAGGATTATCACTGCAACTAACGCTTAAATCACCAGGGTTATTAAGAAAAACTGGACTAAGTTCATCTTTAACCACAATTTTCTGTGTGATGGTCGCCTCATTTTGACAAGCATCTTTTACTTTCCATGTTCTGATTAAGCTAAAATTATTGGGGCAAATACCTGGAATGGTATCTTCTATAATGGTCACATTGGGATTTAGATCGCAGTTATCAGACACATTCAAGGAAATCAAGTTTGGCAGATTTTCACATGAAACGGTGAGATCTGCGGGGGAATTAGAAATAACGGGCGCTTCGGTGTCGGAAACATTTATTTCCTGAATATGAATGGCGGTGTTGCCACATGAGTCAGTGGCGGTCCACGTTCTTTTTAAAATATAATTACTTGGGCAGGATCCAGGAATTTTTTGCTCAGCGTACTGAACTTGTACATTTACGGTGCAATTATCGGTTGCCGTTAAAATGGGCGCTGTGGGAATTGAACTGCAGGCGGTGCTTATGGAATTGGGTAAATTGTTAAATACTGGTTTTTCGTTATCGCTTACCGTAATTACCTGTGTGCGTGTTAGCTGATTATTACAAACGTCTGTTGCCTTCCATGTTCTGGTTATGGTGTAACTACCTAAACACCCTGTACTTTTTGTTTCCTGAAAAGTAATGACAGGATTTGGGTCACAAAGGTCGGTCGCAGTAACGACAGGAATGGATGGAATAGCATTGCAATTTACCGACACATCGGAAGGAACGCCTGTCATTACAGGTGCTTTTATATCAACCACTTGGATAGTTTGTGTTCTCGATAAGGTATTACCGCAGGCATCTGTCAATAGCCAGGTCCTATTTATCGTATATTTTCCAGCACATGTTCCCGGGGTTTTTGTCTCTGTAAAACTTATGATTACACTGGAACAATTGTCTGTGAATGCAGGAGTTGCAGCAACAGGAATATTGTGACATTCAACAACAACATCTGCAGGGAAATTTACGAAACTTGGTTTTTCCTTATCTGAAACATTGATTTTTTGAATATGAGTCCTCTCGTTTTGACATGCATCCTTCGTTATCCAGGTATTTTGAATAGTATATTCATTTGGACATGAACCGGGTATTTGAACCGATGTAAAGGTTAAGGTTGGATTCATATCGCAACTATCACTGACCGTTAGGACAGCATTGGCGGGGATATTAGTACATGAGACATTTATATCAGCAGGAAGAGAACTAAAGGTTGGGGCTGTAAGGTCTTTAACAATTATGGTTTGAACATAAGTGGATTGATTATCACATTCATCTCTTGCCGTCCATGTTCTTTTAATGGTTTTATTATTAGCGCAATTACCGGGAATTGTCTCCTCTAAAAAAGTAATGTTAAGATTATTAGAAGCACTGCAATTGTCAGTAAAAGTTGGATCCTGTTTTAAAGGTATGTTTCCGCAACTTACTGTGACATTAGGCGGTGTGTTGGTAATTACTGGAGCTTGTGTATCAACTATTTGAATGGTTTGAGTCCTTACATTGGTATTTCCGCATTTATCTTTTAAGGTCCAGGTATATCTAACCGTTTTTTGATTTGCACAAGTACCATTTAGAATTTCTGATAGAAAAGTTAAGACAGGATTTGCATCGCAATTATCAGTAAAGGTGGGTGTTATTGGGGCTGGAATGGTTGGACATTGTGCGGTAAAATTACCTGGAAACGTTAAAAACTGAGGTGCTGTTGTGTCTTTTAAGGTAATAAGTTGCTTACAAATGGCTGAATTACCACAATCGTCATATATCTCATAATTTCTTTCCAGTAGTCCGTTACAATCTGTTCCCGTTTGTGTTTCTGAAAGTAAGGTAATATTAGTGTTTAAATAAGGGCATGGGAAATTTATGGCTCCTCCCCCTGCTATGAAAGCGGTGATGGTTGAAAATGGGGGGTATAAGGCGGAACTACATTTAATCACATTGGGTGGACAGGTGGTACATTCCTTAACTGTCAACCTGAAAGTGTCTATAAACTTACAGCCAAATCCATTGGTAGCCGTAACGGTGTAGGTTTGATCTCCACTATTTATTAATTTGTAGTTGCCTGCCCCCAAGGAAGTTAACCCCGTACTGGGAGAAAATGTATAAGTAAAATTGGTGGATAAACTGAAGGTTAAGGAATCATTTTTACAACCTACCTTGTCATCTATAGAAAAAGTGGGAACGGGCTGATGGGTTACCGGAAATTCAAAGGTTTGGAAACTACAAGGATCATTCTGATCAGTAACTTTAACCGTGTAATTAGTGGTTTGACCATTTGCAGGTGGAACAAAAGTATTTGAGGTCCCAAGGACGAATGATGGATTATTACTGTTGTACCAGGCAATGTTGTAACCACTTCCCGGGCCTGTTACATTGACGGTCAACGTTTTTTCTGTATTAGTACTGTTCTGACAAAACACCTTGTTAAGAGGTGTAACGTCAATCGATGGTTTAGGTGAGGTGGTGACAGTTACTTCACGCGATGATGTTAAAGTGGTACCACAGGTGACAATACTGCTGGACCAGGTTGCGATATATGTTAAGGTAGATGGGGTCGCACTGGTTGGGGTAAATGCGGGGGCAGGGCAGTTGGTGCAACTTAAATAACTTAAGGCACCCGGTGTACCGCTCGTCCAGGTTATTGAACCGTCATTGGTAGGTAATTTGGTATCAAACGTTTGAGAACATCCCTGTTTAACACTTAAATCAGGTATCTCCAAGCCTGGAATGGAGACTATCTGATATTTATTCGCGTTATTCCCAGGTTTACAAAATGTAATCTGATACGTTTGACCTCCAGAAAGACAAATTACTTTGTTAATGGGTATTTCAGGTCCACAATTTATAGTATAAAATAAGGCTCCTGAGGGTAAAGCTCCATCAACAATGTTGAATAAAATACCAATAGCATTACTATTAAGTGTAACTGAAAATTCAACACACTCCGTACTTGTCGATGCACAACACTTTTCGTTTCTGGTTATATTTCCAGATGTAAAACTCCCTGCCGCATCACCTGACAAATCAACGGGGATAATATTTCCACATTGCGCGGATAGATTTTTAAATGAAAATAATCCAATGAATAAAATGGAAATCTTCATTAAAATCAAAAAATCAAATCGAGGTTTCTTTTTCAACATTATTTACACCTAAAATATTAGTTCCATAAATTAAACTAATTATTGGCATAATAAAAAATATTTTCTAAAAAGACAGATTTTAAAAATCTTGAGATTATTTTTTATCTTCATGTTACATCTAAAATCTTAAAACATGAAAACCAAA
>Ga0208787_1000746_pt1 | contig 14866 bp, 12 predicted proteins | sample Wag4_2014_7_11_FD_187362 | JGI IMG/M metagenome (GOLD analysis project Ga0208787, IMG submission 187362) | Fresh water microbial communities from Ohio, USA - Utica-2 Time Series HT 2014_7_11 (SPAdes) (version 2) | ecosystem: Environmental > Aquatic > Freshwater > Water tank | place: USA: Ohio... | reverse complement strand
AGTTATAGTTTTAGATGATGATCAAACATAATCATAAATTGGTTCAGAATCATACCCCAGTCTCGAATGGGTAACGTCCATTTTTTTGTAGCCTCCATGTAAGAAAACGGATTTCAAGACCGCCTCATCCGTTGGATAGGATAGCTTATTTTTGGTGTATTTTCTGATTTTACCGTTTAGGTTTTCGATGATATTGGTGGTGTAGATAATCTTTCTGATCTCCGGGGGGAAGCTCAGCCTATCATTGCACTCGCAGGTGTAGAAAAACAAGCGAATGAGCTATAGCTCTATCATAATCAATATTTTATAGTTTGGGATCTACAAATATATTGATTTTGCCTGTTTTTACCTCTGTTTTTTACCCCCATTCCAACCCAAGATTCGCATCATTAATAATTAACCATTAACCATTACTAAATTTTTCTTTTATTTTTGCGGAAAAATAAAACCGATTTATGATTCGAGTTCCTAATTATTGGTGGATGCTGTTCGTGGTAGGAGTAGTGATGGTGTCTTGTGAGGAGGGTTTGCAGGTACCAAAGCCTCGGGCGTACCCCAAAGTGGTGTATCCGGAGAAAGCGTATAAGTTGGCGGAGCAGTCGTATTGTTCATTTCGTTTTGAGCAGCCTACCTATGCGGTTTTGGAGCGCGATTCAACGTTTTTTGATGAAAAGGCGGGTAGTGATTGTTGGTTTAATTTGACGGTTCCTCAATTAGATGCGACTATTCACTGTAGCTATTATCCAGTTACTGGCCGGGCTCGATTTGATGAGTTGATCAATGATGCTTTTGAAATGGCTAATAAGCATAATATCAAGGCGAACTACATAGAAGAAATTCCATTTGGCAGTCCGGAGCGGCGCGTATATGGTATGGTCTACAATATTGATGGACCTACTGCCTCTTCCTATCAGTTTTATGCCACAGATTCAACGCGCCATTTCTTGCGGGGGGCTTTGTATTTTCGGACTCAATCTCGTCCGGATTCCTTGGCGCCTGTCGTTGCCTTCATGAAGGAGGATGTCAATCGGCTACTTGCCTCTCTTCAGTGGAATTAAGATTGTTAACGGGTACTAGATGCCAAATTTCTTCCACGAGCCCCCCTTTTGTAAGCCATTTTTAACTGTTATCACGTACTTTTGTCTTTTGTTTTCTTAAAAGGGCGTGTAGTTGCAAAGTTTAATATGATTTTACCTATTTATGCATACGGCCAACCTGTCTTGAAAAAGGTGGCTCAACCCATTACAACTGATTATCCCAATTTAAACCAATTGCTCGCGGATATGTGGGAAACCATGTACCATGCTGATGGAGTGGGCCTAGCGGCTCCTCAGGTTGGGCTATCCATTCGTCTTTTTGTCGCTGATACAACACAGATTTCCCGAAAAGAATCCTTAGAAGGAGATGCCCCTTTTAAAAAAGTATTTATTAACGCGCAAATTATCGAAGAAACAGGAGATGATTGGGCGTATGAGGAGGGCTGTCTCAGCATTCCCAACATTCGGGGAGAGGTGGAGCGTCCAAATACGGTTCGCCTGCGCTGGCAAGATGAGTCCTTTGTTGAACACGAGGACGTATTTACGGGTATAAATGCCCGCGTGATTCAGCACGAATACGACCATATTGAGGGCATTCTATTTACCGAGCATTTGAAGCCAATTAAAAAGCGGTTCATTCAGCGTAAAATGGAGGCTATTCGCCTCGGGAAAATTGCAACGGATTACAAAATGCGGTTTTTCAATGTCCGATAGCTTGTTTGATCAAATACAGGAGGCGGTCGCTTATATCAAGAGTAAAACCCAATTGGAGCCAGTCTCTGGTATCGTATTAGGAACAGGACTCGGTAGGTTGGTGGAGGATGTGGAGGTTCATTGTGCTTTGCCTTATGCGGATATTCCTCAGTTTCCAAGAAGTACGGTTCAAAGTCATCGAGGGGAACTGTTGTTTGGCTATTTAGATGGCCATCCTGTGGTCATTATGGCTGGTAGAATGCACTACTATGAAGGTTGGACCATGCAGCAAGTAACCTTCCCCATTCGGGTACTAAAGGCCTTGGGTGTTCGTCAGTTAGTGATTACAAATGCATCTGGGGGCGTGAATCCACACTTGCAGTCGGGGGATTTGGTGGTGGTGCGAGACCATATTAGTCTATTGCCAGATAACCCACTTCGTGGTCCTAATGATGAGCGGTTGGGCCCTCGTTTTCCAGATTTATCCCAGACATACGATATCGAGCTTCGTAAAAAAGCGTTACAAATTGCTGAAAAACACCAAATTAGGGCCTATGAGGGAGTGTATTCCGCATTAGCAGGTCCAAACCTTGAGACACCTGCAGAGTATGCCATGTTACGCTTGTTGGGCAGTGACTGCACGGGGATGTCTTCCATCCCAGAGGTACTGGTGGCCAAACATGCAGGTATTCGGATATTGATGATTTCAATGGTGACCAACGTTGCTTTTCCACCGGATCGAATTCGGGAAACAACCGTAGAAGAGGTGATAGCGGTAGCAGAAGCGAGTGAGCCTGGATTGAGGACCGTTATCCGCGGGGTATTAGCTGAGTAACTTTGCTTAGATCTGTTGTTGTGCACAGCAGCAGCCATGCACAACAACAGATCTACCACTAGCCAATTTTGAGCAGCTCCACTTCGAAGATTAACGTCGAATTAGGTCCTATCTCAGCGCTCACTTGGCGATCCCCATAAGCGAGGTGTGGCGGAATAAACAAGCGCCATTTACTACCAACAGGCATGAGCTGAAGGGCTTCTGTCCAGCCAGCAATCACCCTGTTTAAAGGAAAGGAAGCTGGCTGTCCGCGGCGTACGGAGCTGTCAAACACCCTACCATCGATAACGGTTCCGTGGTAGTGACAAGTTACCGTCTGGTCAGCACGGGGTTTTTCCCCATCTCCCATCGTCAAAACTTCGTATTGAAGCCCACTTTCTAATTGTGTAACTTCGGGGCGCTGTGCATTTTCAGCTAAAAAGGCTTCCCCAGCTTTTAAATTTTCCACTGATTTTTGTTGTAAAAGTGCTTTTAATCGGTCCGCTACTGACATGTAATTGTATGTTAATGAAAAAAAGTTATTGACGGCTTAAATAGATTCTACATAATCAAGATCTTGATCAAAGGTTTCCCGCATACCATAAAGAGCAATAAACGCAATCAGCAAGCAAACTGCTCCCACTACCCAAGCAGCTGATAATACGCTTCCCATTACCATCGGTCCTTTCAGGTATTTAAAAGACTCATTAATTGGTACTTGCATGCCGCGGGCAAAGTTAGGAACCGAAGTCGCAACAGTAGCCCGAAGGTTGGTGCCAAATTGCTCTGCCCCCATGGTGACAAAGATAACCCAGAATCCAACGGAAATTCCAAGGAAAAAGTGTGCCAAATACATTTCCCAAGGAGCGGTAAATGGGAAATACAAATAGGCTGCTACCGCTAATACGTCTAAGGCTAAAAAGAGCGCCATCACTTTAATCCGACTACGCCAATATTGGCTAAGGAAACCCGAGAGTAAGTCGCCAATGATTAAGCCTGAGTAGCACGCTGCAATGGCATTACCTGCAACGATGGTGTTAAGACCTTTTGCCTTTCCAAATTCTGGGGCAAAAAACACCAATACTCCAACCACAAACCAAGTGGAAGTGCCAATGAATATACAACGTAGAAACCGAATAAACCGATCCTTGTTGGTGAAAAGAGCAAAAAAATGCCCCTTTTTTACCTCTGTATTGTTTTTTACTTGATGGAACATTCCAGATTCTGCAACACTTACCCGTAATAATAACAATCCAATTCCCAGAGCGCCTCCAATAAAATAGCAGGTAGTCCAGTCAAACCATTGATCAATTACCCAAGCGAGCAACGCCCCTGTCAATCCAATCGTAGCCACGATCATTGTTCCTAGACCTCGTTTGTTTTTGGGTAAGACCTCCGATACCAAGGTGATTCCTACACCAAGTTCACCAGCCAGTCCAATTCCAGCGATAAACCGGTAAAAGGCGTAATCAGCATAGCCGGTAACAAAGCCATTTAGAATATTGGCAATGGAGTAAAGGGCAATGGAGAAATACAAGACGGAGACTCTCCCTCGTTTGTCACCCAAAATACCCCAACCGATGCCACCCAGCAGCATACCAAACATTTGCCAGTTTTGAATAGACAATCCAAGGTCAAAGGCTTGTTCTGGAGTAAATCCTAGTGATAAGAGGCTCTTTTGACGAACAAATCCAAACAAAAGCAAGTCGTAGATATCCACCAGATAACCAAGAGATGCCACTATTACTGCAGCATTGAAGAGGCGTTGTTGCATGATGAAATGATTTTTGAAGGTGTAAATATGACACCAATCAACCTAAATTAAGAGGAATGCCGTTAAACTTCTTTTAAAATCCATTTTCCATACACCCCACTTAGGATAAATACGGTTTAATTTGTAGTACATTTGTTCAATCAATCAAAAGGATCACAGGGTAGTTTTATGTGTAGGACATTCTTTTTAGTAGCTGTGTGTTATTCACTGTCAGTTGTAGGGTATACTCAAACTTCCTTGAGAACCCACGCCACTCCCGTGGGAAACACCCGTATAGGAGTGCCCGGTGGTACAAAATCTGCGATAAGCGCTTCATCAAGGGAAAGCACAGAAGGAACCCATCCTCGTAAATTGGGGAGTCCTTCCGGTTCTTCTGGTAATAACCGAACGACGCAAGTTCCTGCCACTCCACAGCGCTTGATTAAATGGATGACCATTGAGGAGGCGCTAGAGAAAAGTAAGACAGAAAAGAAAAAAATCTTCATTGATGTATATACAGATTGGTGCGGTTGGTGTAAAGAGATGGATAAAACCACCTTCAAAGATCCTGAAATTGTATCCTACCTCAATGAAAAATATTATGCAGTCAAATTCAATGCAGAACAGACTGGAGACGTAGTGTATCAGGATAAAACGTATAAGTTTAAGAAACAAGGGGGAAGGGGCGTCCATGAACTGGCGGCGCAACTTTTAAATAACCGCCTTAGCTACCCTTCTTTTGTTATTTTGAATGAGCAACAGGAAGTGATCCAGCCCATTCCTGGGTATCAGAATGCCCAAAAACTAGACATTATCCTCCATTATTTTGGTACGGATAACCACAAAAAAACGCCTTGGGAGAAGTACGAGCGTACCTATTCTAAAGGCAACTAATTTCGGCGGTACGATACACCTCCTTTTTACCTCCTCTTTTATGGATGCTTTCTTCTGGGTTTTTACGAAAAATAAAAAGGAAGAAGGGAGTGTGATTCAATTGAAGGAATCACCTACTTTTAGGCTTTTATTTGGCTGAATTAATGGTATTGGGGTGTTTTTTTCTAAATACCATTGACACGCCGCTTCATAGCCATCTTTTTCCTTCAGTATGACACTTCGAATCCGATTAAGTTTGCTGCTGTGTGTCCTTTGTGGACTAGTGACATTGGTCCCGGCGCAGAAACCCATTACGTTGGAGCATTGCTTCTCTGACTACCTCTTTTATCCAGAAGGTGGCCCCAATTTCCGCTTCATGAAAGATGGGCGGCACTATACCAAGCTCGAAAAAGGGGAGCTTGCAAGGTATGATGTGGTTACCCAAAAGAAAGACTCCGTTTTAATCAATAAAAAGGAGGTTTCGTTTACGATAGAGGGGTATCGGTTAAGCTCAGATGAGCAGAGTATCTTGCTCCAAGCCAATACCGTTCCTGTATACCGCCACTCCGTGTTAGCAGACTACTTTTTGTTTGACCTACGTTCTAGGAAGCTGACTCCTGTGAATACAGGTGCTCCTGCCCAAGAAGTGTTGCTCTCTCCAGATGGGAAAAAGGCAGCGTATGTCATGAACAATGATCTATACATTCGGCATTTTATAGACCAACGCCTCGAACGCGTTACTACAGATGGGGTGGCCAATTCCATTATAAATGGTCTTCCCGATTGGGTGTATGAAGAAGAATTCAGTCCAGTAAGTGGGGATGGGATGAAAGCGCTGGCTTGGAATCCAGATGGAGCGCGTTTGGCTTTTTTGCGATTTGATGAACGAGCGGTTCCGGAGATGCCATTAACATGGTACGAAAAAGGGATGTACCCTCGTCAATCCTCTTTCAAGTATCCAAAGGTGGGAGCCCCCAATTCCAAGGTGACTGTGCATATTTATGATCTAGAAAACGCGCAGCTTGCACCTGTTCCAGACATCAAGCTTGCGCCAGATGACTACCTTGTTCGCTTAAACTGGGCTAGTAAGTTCAACTTGGTGGTAACGCGCTTGAACCGTATGCAGGATACCTTGGACTTGATTTTGCTCTCTCCAGACGGACTTCGTAAGCAGTTGTCGTTTGATGAAGAGCTGTTACTTCAGGAAGTAGATTCCGCTTATGTAGAGGTGCAAGACCATCTTCGATTTTTGGAGGACAGTACGCAGTTTATTTGGGCTAGTGAGCGCAGTGGGTATAATCATTTGTATCTATACGACTTTATAAACGGTAATATGCTGCGTCCATTGACCACTGGGAGCTATGACGTCACTGCTTTTTATGGAGTTAATGAACAAACCAATACATTTTACTACCAGACGGCTACTCCTACTCCTTTAGATCGGCAGGTATGGGAGGGGGACTTAAAGGGAGGAGCACCCCGCTTATTGACCCCATGGTCTGGGTACTCCACGCCGGCCTTCAGCCCCACCTTTGAGTATTACACGTTGCGTTGGTCAGATGCGAACACTCCGCCTATCGTCACATTGAACCACCGCAGTGGGAGGGTGTTGGATACCTTGACGAACAACAAGTCCCTAGTTGTACGGAGGAAGGAATATGGATTAGTGAATAAAACATTTTGGTCCTTTACCAATGCGGTTGGGCAGGAGTTGAACGGCTGGATGTTGCGTCCTGATAGTTTGGAACCTGGCAAACGCTATCCGGTATTATTTGATATTTATGGAGGTCCTGGGTCGCAAACCGTCCAAAATCAATACGATGGATATATGGGTTCTTGGCATCAGTACCTAGTCCAGCGTGGCTATATCGTGGTAAGTGTAGACAACCGAGGTACTGGAGGCAGGGGAAGGGATTTTAAGAAGTGTACACAATTAGAATTGGGTCGGTATGAAACAGAGGATCAGATTGCGGCAGCCCGCTATTTGGGCAGTTTACCGTATGTAGATCCACAGCGCATTGGAATATGGGGATGGAGTTTTGGTGGATACTTAAGTACTTCTTGTGTATTAAAAGGCGCTGATGTATTTAAAATGGCGGTTGCGGTAGCCCCTGTTACCAATTGGAAATGGTATGATTCGGCCTACACGGAGCGTTATATGCATACCACCACTGATAATAGTAAGGGATATGAATCTAACTCACCGGTAAACTTTGCTTCCTTATTGAAAGGAGATAACTATTTGTTATGCCATGGAATAGCAGATGATAATGTTCATTGGCAGCAGGCAGTGGAGCTGATAAATGCCTTAGTAAAGGCTGGGAAGGCATTCGACTCTTATTCATATCCCAACCGAAACCATGGTATTTATGGGGAAAATGCTACTAGGCACTTATTCACGAAGATTTCAGACTTTATTTTAAGTAAGCTTTAATGGTAGATGCCATTTCAAAAAAAAACGTCCTTGGAGGGTTGCCCAAGGACGTTTTTTTTTGAAATGTAAAATGCTGGAGCGTTACAGCATAGAGTCGATGATATTTTCTTCAGTAATTCCTTCTGCTTCTGCCTTGTAATTGCGAACGATGCGGTGGCGAAGGACCAGGTTGGCAATCGCCTTTACGTCCTCTATATCTGGGGCGTATTTTCCATTGATGGCAGCATGGCATTTTGCTCCTAATACCAAGTACTGGCTAGCACGTGGACCCGCGCCCCAGCTTAGGTAGTTGTTGGTTTCTTTGGTCGCCCCTGCTGTACCGGGTCTGGTTTTGGTTACCAGAGAAACTGCGTATTCTAACACATTGTCACTGACGGGTATTTTGCGAATCAGTTTTTGGAATTCCAGAATTTGATCGCTATTTAGAATGTGCTTTAGCTCTGCTTTATGGGAGGAAGTAGTGTTTTTTACCACCATGAGCTCCTGCTCATAGGTTGGATAAGTAAGTGGGATGTTGAACATGAAACGGTCGAGTTGCGCTTCTGGCAACGGATAGGTGCCTTCTTGTTCAATGGGGTTTTGGGTTGCCAATACGAAGAAAGGAGCTGGAAGTGCGTGTCGTTGGCCACCAACGGTAACGGACCGTTCTTGCATGGCTTCCAAAAGTGCGGCTTGTGTTTTTGGGGGGGTACGGTTGATTTCGTCTGCTAAGACGATATTCGCAAAAACAGGGCCGCGCATAAATCGAAAATGGCGGTCTTCATCAAGAATTTCTGAACCAGTAATATCTGAGGGCATCAAATCCGGTGTAAACTGGATACGTTTAAAATCCAAATCTAATACCTCGGCTATGGTGCTTACCAGAAGGGTTTTGGCTAGGCCAGGTACGCCAACGAGTAAGGAGTGTCCATTAGAAAAGAGGGAAATAATCACTGCGCGGACCACGTCTTCCTGTCCAACGATTACTTTACCAATTTCTTTAGATAGTTCTTTATATGATTTTGCCAGTGCGTCTACTGCCGCTACGTCCGATTGCATATTCGTTCAGTGTGTTTTTATTGAGTTAACGATGATTGTAGTAAGACAATTTATTTGGACCAAAGGTTGTATTTCAGGATGCAATAAATGGCTCTGAAACCATCTCTAGCGCCGATTTTTTTTCCTTCGGCATAAGACCTTCCGTAGTAGGAGATCCCTACTTCATAGATACGTACATCAGGGATTCGGCTTATTTTGGCGGTTACTTCCGGTTCAAATCCGAATCGATTTTCTTTCAGTTGGAGGCCTTTTAACATATCTGCTCTGAAGAGCTTGTAGCAGGTCTCCATGTCAGTCAGATTAAGGTTGGTGAAGGCATTGGAAAGAAACGTGAGGAACTTATTGCCAATACTATGCCAAAAGAATAGAATTCGGTGTGGTCGACCTCCCATGAATCGAGAGCCATACACTACATCTGCGTAGCCGTTCAGGATAGGGCGGAGCAGGATATTATATTCTTCTGGGTCGTATTCAAGGTCAGCGTCTTGGATAATGATGTAGTCACCGGTAGCTTCGCGGATTCCAGTGTGGAGGGCTGCGCCTTTCCCTTTATTTACCTCATGTTTTCTGTACTGAATATTGAGCGCTGGGTTAGCATCCATGTAGCGTCGGATGGCCCCTTCGGTATCGTCTTTTGAGCAATCATTGGTAATAATTATTTCTTTTTGGATACCCTGAATGAGTTCAACGGCTTTAACTTTATCGAGAATTCGGTGAATAGTTCTCTCTTCGTTGTAGGCTGGGATAACAATGGAAAGCGTTTGACTCATCTTCTTTAATGCGCGGTGTTTTTAATCAGAAAACAAAAATTATAGGCCAATAGACGCAGTGCAATCAAAAAGACCTCAACTAAGAGAGGTGTTTCGTTTAGGAGTAAAAGAAAAGTGAGTACTTCCCTTTTCAAAGTGCGTGGGCACGCGTTTTAGCGGCACAAAGGTAAGTTTTAGTTTTGAAATTCCCGTTTTCCAAAAAAAGAGAAAAAAAGACGAAACTTTAACGTTTTTGACGAAACTTTTTACGCTTTTAGCACGTTTTTTGCTATATCTTACTCGAAAAGTAACGTTTCATTTTTAACTTTTTTTAATCATGACTGGATCTAACAATTTATTTATCCGTTTCCTGAAAAAATCTCCACGTTTAGCAATTGCATTTTTGTTGCGGCGTTTTTCTCGTAAGGCCAAGCAATTAATTCCAAAAGACGATTGGAACATAAATTGGTTGGGGGAAGAGATGCGTCCTCATAATAGTTTGCGGAATTTGTAGATCTTAATTTTGTATGATACATACCAGTTAAAAGGGCTTGTCGTTTCGCGGCAAGCCCTTTTCAGTTAGGTACTTTAACGCCAATTACCCATTTTGCTTCTCTTTTTTGAGCCGAACTCGCCTTCTCCATTTTTCTAATTCAAACCAGAGTACGGAGAGCAACCCAATCACTATACAAGTAGCTAACCATTCTGGATGAATGGTTTCAAAACCAAAAAAGTGCGCCCAAGTTGGAATCAATAAGAGCAGTCCAGTGAGGAGGATAGTGGCACCGATGATACCAGGTATCCAAGGGTTGCGATGGCCGAAAGTTGTTAGTATCGAATCGTGAAAAGAACGGTTGACGAGGGTGAGCCCGATATTAGCGCTAACCAAGGTGCAAAAAACAAGTGTTCGGGTGGTGGCTTCTGAACAGTTTTGTTGTACGGCCATTGCATATACAACTAAGATTCCAATTGTTATTCCGAGTCCTTGTAATATACTGATAGCCAGTTCGCTCCATCGAAAGAAGGTTTCACGGAACGGCCTAGGAGGCTGGTTCATAAGTTGTTTGCTCATGGGTTCATTTTCATACACAATAGAGCAGGTGGGGCCCATGATCATTTCTAGGAAGATGACGTGAACGGGTGTAAAAATACTTGGGTATTTCCAGCCGAGTGCCAATGGGATTAGTACAGTAAGTAGGATGGGGATGTGAATAGAAATAATATATTGAATTGCTTTTTTTAGGTTGGCATATATTTTTCTACCCATGGCCAAGGCATCTACCATTCGTGCAAGATCGTCCTCTATCAAGACGAGCGAAGAGGCTTGGCGCGCTATTTCGGTTCCCTTTTGTCCCATAGCAATACCAATATGTGCTGCTTTCAGAGCGGGGCCATCATTTACCCCATCTCCGGTCATTGCTACGATGTGACCGGCACGTTTCAGGGCTTGCACAATCCTCAGTTTGGCTTCTGGGAACATTCGGGTGAACAAACTGGTTTGACGCACGACGGGCGCTAATTCTTCATCAGAAAGCTTCATTAGAGATGCTCCGTCTATGGCTTTTTCGGCTTGCCGGAGTCCGATCTGGCGAGCAATGGACGCTGTTGTCAAGTGATTGTCGCCGGTAATTATTTTAACTTGTATGCCTGCCGCATAAAACGCCTCTAAAACGGCTGAAATATTTGGTTTAGGCGGATCGTAAAAAGCTACCAATCCAAGGAAGTGAAAGGGCAGTTCCTGTTGGCGTTCCGGGAAGGGCTCTGCTTCCGCGATACTTTCTCCTACTCCGAGGACCCGATACCCTTGTTCCGCGAGTTGATGGAACGCTTCTAAGGTGCTTTTTTTCTGCTCATCAGAGAGCTTGCTGACGGCAATCAGTGCCTCTGGCGCTCCTTTCGCGGCAATGATGCGTTGCCCTTCCTTCCCCTTAAAAACATGGGTCATCATGGGTGGTTGCCCATCCAGGGGGTATTCATGGACGAGTTGGAAAAGGGAGCGTTCATCTTTATCATGGGTTTGCAGGTAAGCTGTATGCAGCGCCTTTTCCATCGCGTCAAATGGGACAGGTTCACTTGCCCACATCGCGATTTGAATCAAGTGGAGCTCCTCCGGTTTCAATGCTGCAGTGGGGGCTGAAATCTGATTGGTTTTCAGGCTAAAAATACGAGCGAGTTCCATCCGGTTCTCAGTGAGGGTACCGGTTTTGTCGGTACAGAGCACCGTAGCACTTCCAAGGGCTTCTACTGTGTAGATATGCTTCACGAGTATGCCCATTTTGAGTAGTCTCCAAGCCCCTAGCGCCATGAACGTTGTGAAGGCCACAGGAATTTCTTCTGGAAGCACACTCATCGCGAGGGTAAGCGATTTGAGGAGGCTCTCAAGAAGGGCTCGACTGTTTAGGTAGTGGATGGCCCATACAATAAGGAAAACAACGGAACCCATGATGGCCATTCGTTGCACAAATTGGCTGATTTGTCGTTGCAATGGCGTTTGTTCTTCTTGTATCGATTCTAAACTTTTCCCAATTTTACCCAGTTCTGTCTGATTGCCAGTAGCGTACACTTGGCAAATAGCTCTTCCTCCGGTGGTAATGGTACCTTGGTACACGTTTGAATTAGCGGAGGCTTCGGATTTTGATACCTGGAAAGATTCGCCGGTCAGAATGGACTCATTAACGGAAAAGTCATTCGCCTGCAAAATCTGTCCATCTGCTGGTATAAGTTGACCTTCTTCCAGAACTAGGAGGTCTCCTGGTACAAGTTCTTCACTAGCAATCGTAATTTGAATGCCGTTTCGGATGACGGTACTTTGTGGTTGTGTGAGCTTTTTTAGGGCATTTAATGCGTTTTTTGCTCGATTCTCTTGAAAAATAGAGATGGTGGTGACTAGCAACAATGCTGCGAGCATGAAGAACCCATCTTCGATTGCCCCACTAAGAAAGTAGAGTACGCTGGCGGCTACCAGCAGCAGAAACATAGGTTCTGTAATGATGTCTATAAGAGAGTGCCAGAAGCTTGACGTTTTTTGTTTGGTGAGTACGTTCCACCCATATTGTTGGCGAGCAATCTCTACTTCTTGGTCATTTAGCCCTGTTTCGATGGTTTTTTCCATAGTTGTCATGCACTGTTATCAGAACCAGTAGCTGGCTTTTGCAACGATTGCCCTGTTTTTTACACCCGGTAATGCGACACCGTAATTGTCGGTGTACACAAGAAAGAAGTCACTCATTGGGCGGAAACGCCATTGGAAACGGCTATTAATATTAAAGTTGTCCGCTTGGTTGTTGTATTGAATAAAGGTGGTCCACCAGATATTTCGGGCGAAGAAGACTTCTATTCGTGGGGTAATATTCAAGAAGCTGACATCGCAAAAAGGTGCGGGGAAATCAAGCTTATTAAAGGCAGCGGCAATCCTAAAATTGGCTAATGATTTGTAGCGCCAAATGAGTTCTGCTCCCCCCGAATAAATATTCCCATTATAAAATTCGCCCAGTTGAGTGTTCAGGGTAAGTAGTAACCGTTTGCGGTAGTCGGAGCTCCATCGAATGGTTCCGCTGGTATATTGGTATTTCCCCTGGGGTAGGGGTGGGCACTCAATTAGGTTGGATGAGCCGTCAAACTTAAAGGAGACGGGCACGTTAGCATAGGAGGGGCTAAGAGAGAAACGGAGTGAACTGGTATTCTTGTAATTAATCTCCGCTGCGATATTGTTGGAGGATTCATTCCAGGAACCGTCTGGATTGATGACTTGAAAAAGTTCTGCTTTTAGCTCTACATAATTAATTTTGCTTTCGGGGGCGGGGAAAAAGAACCTGTACTGCCATTCAGAATAGAGAAAATTATAGCCAATACGGATGGTGGTATCCCTTAACACATCATAGTTGGCTATACGCGTTTCAAAACCTAGGTCGGCTTTATAATCGGGGCCCATGTGTAAGTAATCCACCAAGATACTCAACCGTCGGCTTGTGTAGTTGACACCGGAATTGCCCCACCAGTTTTGGGCTCCTTTCTGGTGGTAAAAAGACCGGTGGTGGGTGATCCAAGAGGACCATTTTCCATCGAGAGAGGTGTATCCGGCCTCTATACCTGCGTTCCGGCTGTATTGATTTCGAAGAGCATCGGGGCCTTGAAAAGGTGTTTTATTTAAGAAGTACCCCGAAACACTGCTCCTTCCGAATACGCGTCGGTTAATAGCAAGCGCGGAGTAGTTTTCACTAAATTGCTCACCAGGGCGGGTTTGCATCGTAAGCAATCCAACCCGAGTATCTGCATTCAAGTTGCCAGTAAGCCTTAGCCCTCCCATAATAGGGGCAGGAATGCCTTCTTGATTTAGTCCGATTCTTCTAGAAAAAAAAGGCCGAACCGGAGGAATGCCGAAGTTTCCAAAAATATCGGCATTTTCCAGAAAGAAGGTGCGTTTTTCGGGCAGCTGTAGGTCAAAGCGGGTCAGGTTGATTAACTGTTCATCGATTTCTATTTGAGAAAAATCAGGATTTGCTGTGATATCCAGGTTCAGTCCAGTGCCGATGCCCACCTTTGCATCTAGGCCAACAGCGCTTTTGGGAATCCAATTGCCATCGGCTTCATAGTTGCGCTCGGTTCCAGTTCTGGCATAGGGAATCAGGTTGTAATTGCCCTTTGTTTTTTTAGGAGCGACTTCCCAGAGGAGAGAGCCGGTCCACCCTAAGTCGGTGCCGTCAAATTGAAAGGGGATAGAGGCCCAAGTAGAATAAATACCATTTAACAAATCGTTCCGGATGATATTGATGCCCCAGGTGGTTTGCCCCTCCTTGAACCGAAGAATTCGAAGTGGAATGGCAAATTCTGCTGTCCAATAATACCGAGTGATTTCGGTTTCTACCCACCAGGTATTATCCCAATTCATATCCATGTCTTGGCTGTTGGAGGTGAGCAAGGCATCTGTTTGCACTCCTTTTGCAGAGACGCCAAAGAAATAGCCATTTGCGGCAACGTTCGTCGGATCGAGGATAATGGCTACGCCGTCGGAGTCCCAATAACCGTTGTCGCGTTTTAGGCTTTGAATGACGTGGTTCGTACTTGAGTCGTGGGAGAGAATGCCGATGTACAGAAATTTATCGTCAAAAAGGCATCTGACCTCTGTTTGTGCGGGTGCGGGGCCACCGTCTCGTGGCCATTTCATAGAAAAACCTGCCGCAGCGGGAAGTTTCTTCCAGTCCTCCTCGTCCAGTTTTCCGTCAATTTCAATTGGGCTGGCACTTCGTCGACAGTCCATTGAAAATTGAGCCTGATGCAGCTGTTTAGAGTTTTGGGCAAAAAGTGAAAAAGCAACCAACTGGGAGCAAAGAAGAAGGAATAAACGCATGGGGCAAAGTTGCGGAGAATTTGCCAAAAAACGATATGCAGTAGGGTTATGTGATCGACCAAATAGCACTCCTTTTGGATGAATTTCGAAAAATAGGGCCCCTTTTTCTAAAAAAAAGTACAACTAGT
>Ga0208787_1000744_pt1 | contig 14876 bp, 9 predicted proteins | sample Wag4_2014_7_11_FD_187362 | JGI IMG/M metagenome (GOLD analysis project Ga0208787, IMG submission 187362) | Fresh water microbial communities from Ohio, USA - Utica-2 Time Series HT 2014_7_11 (SPAdes) (version 2) | ecosystem: Environmental > Aquatic > Freshwater > Water tank | place: USA: Ohio... | reverse complement strand
AACTTGCGGTGCTCCACCATCTACAACGATTAGTTGCGGTGGATACGAAAACTTACTTAGCTTGCCGCCGATAGCGGCGACATCGCTCTCATCGACAGCGCGGTCATTTAGTAAACGCTTCATGCGGCGAGTGATCACTTGGTGCATAGCGCGAGTGTCATCGGTTGCTTCCTTAGTGTCGATGATGAAGCGGCGGTACTCGCTCTTCTTAGCCATACCGTCTTCGAAGACGACCATAGATGCCACAACTGATGTGCCCGAGATATTTGAGATGTCATAACACTCGATACGAAGTGGCGTGCGCTTTAGCTCGAGCTGCTCTTCGATTTCCAGTAGAGCCTTTCCGCTAACTGCGGCATCGGTTGCGCGCTTGCTTAAGAATTGAATTAAGGCGTAGTGAGCATTGCGTGCCACGGTCTGTAGTAGATCGACCTTCTCGCCACGTTGCGGAACCTTGATCGAAACCTTTGATCCGCGCAGATTTGTAAGCCAAGCCTCTAGCGCTTCTTGATCAACCGGCTCGCGATTTAGATAAATCTCATTAGGAATATCCGTTGGTGCGCTCTGGCTGTAGATAGAGAAGAAGAGTGAAGCGACTTGGTCATCGCCTTCCAGTGCGCGCTCTTGATCAACGATCCAGGAACGCGAGCCCTTAATTGAGCCGCGTCGCACCATAAAGATTGAACCGGCCGCATGCAGACCCTCTTCATGGATTGAGATGAAATCTCCATCTAAATCATCTGAGAGATTTCCTTGGGTTGAGCGCTGTGCTTTTTCAAAGGATTCGATCTGATCACGGATACGTGCAGCGCGTTCAAACTCTTCACGTTCAGATGCTAGATCCATCTCGCTGCGCAACTTAGGCAAGATATCTTCCATGCCTTTCTCCATAAAGGCATCGAGCTTTACTGCGATCTCGCGATGTTCTTCCGGCGTTACCCAACCGACGCAAGGCGCGGCGCATTTACCGATATCCCCCAGCAAACACTGCCGCTTGCTCCGCTTGGCCCGCGCGAAATTTCCTTCAGAGCAAGAACGAACGGGAAAGACTTTGAGGAGCACTTCATAGGTATTACGTAGCGCCCAAGCATTTGTATAAGGACCGAAGTATTTAAGTCCGGGGCGTTTCTCCTTGCGGGTAATAAAGATTCGCGGAAACTCATCCTGCATTGAGATCGCTAGGTACGGATAAGACTTATCGTCTTTAAATTGAACGTTATAAGTTGGTTGATATTGCTTAATCCAAGAGAATTCCAGAGCCAGGGCTTCGAGTTCGGTGCCAACAATCGTCCAATCGACGCGGACTGCTTCATTAACCATGCGGTGTGTCTTGCGTGCTAAATTTGAGCCGAAGTAAGTTGTTAAGCGATTCTTTAGATTCTTGGCTTTACCAACGTAGATGACTTTATCTTTGCCGTTATAGAAACGATAAACCCCAGGTTCTTCGGGAATCTCCTTAGGGCGATAACTAGCTGGATCAGCCATTTACTTAACGGCAGCCTTTTTCTTAGCGGGTGCACGATTAGAGGCGAGTATTTCAGCCAAGAAATTTCCGGTGTAACTCGCCTTTACCTTAGCGACATCTTCGGGCGTTCCTTCAGCGACGACGGTTCCTCCGCGGAATCCTCCTTCTGGACCCATATCGATAACCCAGTCGGAGCATTTGATTACATCTAAGTTATGTTCAATCACCACAACGGTGTTACCTGAATCAACCAGGCGGCTAAGAACGCCAAGTAATTTGCTGACATCTTCGAAGTGCAGACCGGTTGTTGGCTCATCTAAGACATAGATCGTTCGTCCAGTAGAACGACGTTGCAACTCGGTAGCTAACTTAACGCGCTGCGCCTCGCCACCCGAAAGAGTTGGCGCTGATTGGCCCAAGCGAACATAACCAAGGCCAACGTCGCAGAGCGTCTTTAGATAACGCGCGATAGTTGGAACTGATTCGAAGAAGGTATGGGCGATTTCAATCGGCATATCTAGAACTTCAGCGATTGTCTTGCCTTTGTAATGAACCTCTAGAGTTTCGCGGTTATAACGTGCGCCATGACAGACCTCGCATGGCACATAAACATCGGGCAAGAAGTTCATTTCGATAGTGATGGTGCCATCGCCTGAGCAGTTCTCGCAGCGACCACCTTTAACGTTAAACGAGAAGCGACCCTGCTGATATCCGCGAACCTTGGCTTCAGTGGTTTCGGCAAATAGCGCACGAACTTTGTCGAATACGCCTGTGTAAGTTGCAGGGTTGGAACGCGGTGTGCGGCCAATTGGTGATTGATCGACGTGAACAACCTTGTCGAGCTGATCTACACCGGTGACCGTGCGGTGGCGACCTGGAACCAAGCGCGCACCATTTAACTTGTTAGCCAGAGTTGTGTAGAGAATGTCATTTACAAGAGTTGATTTACCCGAACCGCTAACACCAGTGACGGAAACAAAGACTCCCAGAGGAATTTCGACCTCAACATCTTTTAAGTTGTTCTCCTTGGCGCCCTTGATAACCAATTTACGTTTTGGATCTAGCGGGCGACGTTTGGCTGGAATGGCAATTGATTTGCGACCCGATAAGTAAGCGCCTGTGATTGATTCCTTTGATGCGATTAGCTCTTCATAAGAACCGGAGACGACAACCTTTCCACCGTGTTCGCCCGCGCCAGGTCCAATATCAACGATCCAGTCTGCGGTGCGAATAGTCTCTTCATCGTGCTCTACAACGATCAAGGTGTTTCCGAGATCGCGCAGACGTGTAAGAGTCTCGATTAAGCGACGGTTATCGCGCTGGTGTAGGCCAATGCTTGGCTCATCCAAGACATATAGAACTCCAACTAAGCCCGAACCGATCTGTGTTGCTAGGCGAATACGTTGCGCCTCACCACCAGAGAGTGTCGCTGCTGGTCGAGCCAGTGAAAGATAGTCAAGGCCAACATCGAGCAAGAATCCCAGACGCGCATGGACTTCCTTCATCACGCGCTCTGCGATCTGTGCCTCACGAGCGTTGAGCGAAATGCTCTTTAAGAATGCTGCGCAATCAGCGATAGAAAGTTCGCAAATATCAGAGATGTTCTTATCTCCAACCGTTACCGCTAGAACCTCGGGCTTTAGACGCGCGCCTCTGCAGACATTGCAAGGTATTTCACGCATGTAAGACTCGTACTTTTCACGAGAATAATCGCTATCGGTTTCATCGTGCTTACGGTGGATAAAAGGAATTACGCCTTCGAAGCCAGATGAGTAATTTCGAACACGTCCATAGCGGTTCTTATATTTAACGTGGACTTCATATTCAAAACCGTTGAGAATCGCCTCTTTGGCCTTAACGGATAACTTCTTCCAGGGATTATCAAGCGAGAATTTAACTTCTTCAGAGAGCGCTTCGAGAAGTCGCAAGAAATACTCTGAGGTGTGGCCGCTGGACCAAGGAGCGATCGCGCCATCATTGATTGAAAGGTTGTCATCTGGGATAACTAGCTCTTCATCTACTTCGAGTTTGGTTCCAATTCCCGAACACTCAGCGCATGCACCGAAAGGTGAGTTAAATGAGAATGAGCGCGGTTCGAGTTCTTCAAAGGAGAGGTTGCAATCGTGGCAAGCCAGATGCTCGCTAAAGGTTCGTTCTTTTTCGGCGCCTTTGGCATCTACAAAATCAAGTAAGACGATGCCGGAAGCCAGGCGTAGCGCGGTTTCGATTGAGTCGGTTAGGCGCGATTTGGACTCAGCCTTTGCCGTTAAGCGATCTACGACAACTTCAATGGTGTGCTTCTCTTGCTTCTTTAGCTTTGGTGGCTCAGAGAGCGAGATGGTTTCGCCATCGACGCGAGCACGTGAATAACCTTGTGTAACTAGCTCGGCAAAGAGATCAACAAACTCACCTTTTCGCTCACGAATAACCGGAGCTAAAACCTGGAACTTAGTTGTCGCTTGCATCGTGAGGATTTGATCAACAATCTGCTGTGGACTCTGTCGCGATACGGCTTTGCTGCACTTTGGGCAATGTGGGCGACCGGCGCGCGCAAAAAGTAAACGGAGATAGTCATAGACCTCGGTGATAGTTCCAACAGTTGAACGAGGGTTGCGGTTAGTTGATTTCTGATCGATTGAAACCGCTGGTGATAAACCTTCAATGAAATCGACGTCGGGCTTATCCATCTGCCCCAAGAACTGGCGCGCATATGCGGAAAGGGACTCGACGTAACGACGTTGACCTTCAGCAAAGATGGTGTCAAAAGCCAAACTCGATTTACCTGAGCCGGAGAGGCCGGTGAAAACAATTAGCGCTTCACGTGGGAGTTCAATAGAGACATCTTTCAAGTTGTGCTCGCGAGCACCGCGCACAATTAACTTATCGATGCTCACTTAGATTCCCGCCTCATCCATTCCGCGGAGCTCTTTCTTGAGCTCTCTGATCTCATCACGCAACCTTGCCGCGAGTTCGAACTGAAGATCGCCAGCAGCGCTGCGCATCTGTTCGGTGAGCGAGCCTATCAAGGCAAGAAGTTCTTGGCGCGGAAGCGAAATGACGGTGCGCGCGTTAAAGCCGATATCGAGAACGGATGTGGATCCCTTTCCTTTGCCGCTTGATTTGCGGGCTGCCAAAAGTTCATCAGTGTCATCGCTCTCACGGGCAATGGTGTCGGTGATGTCGGCGATCTTCTTACGAAGCGGCTGCGGATCCACTCCGCGTTCGAGGTTATAGGCCACTTGCTTAGCGCGACGACGATTGGTTTCATCAATGGCCTGTGCCATCGACTTTGTAATGTTGTCGGCATACATGTGTACTTCACCAGAAACATTTCGCGCTGCTCGACCGATAGTCTGAATAAGCGAAGTTGCTGAACGCAAGAAGCCCTCTTTATCGGCATCCAAGATTGCAACTAATGAAACCTCAGGTAGATCAAGACCTTCACGGAGCAAGTTGATACCGATCAAAACATCGTATTCGCCAGAGCGAAGTTCACGCAGCAGCTCTACGCGGCGCAAGGTATCGACTTCGGAGTGCAGATAACGTACGCGGACACCACGTTCTTGGAGGTAATCAGTTAAATCCTCAGACATCTTCTTGGTTAACGTAGTAACAAGTACGCGTTCATTCTTCGCAGCACGGATATTGATCTCACTTAAAAGATCATCGATCTGGCCCTTAATTGGTTTGATAATGATCGCTGGATCTACCAAACCGGTTGGACGGATTACTTGTTCGACTACATCTCCCCCAACCTTCTCCATCTCGTACTTTCCGGGCGTTGCAGAGAGATAAACGGTTTGGCCAACGCGTTCTAGAAATTCTGGCCAACGCAGTGGACGGTTATCTAGTGCGCTCGGAAGGCGGAAACCATGTTCTACGAGTGTGCGCTTACGTGAGGCATCACCTTCGTACATGGCGCCAATTTGTGGCACCGTAACGTGGCTTTCATCAATCACAACTAAGAAATCTTCTGGGAAATAATCAAGGAGACAGTTAGGAGCCGTTCCCGGATCGCGACCATCGAGATGACGTGAGTAGTTTTCGATACCCGAACAGAAACCAAGTTGCTGCATCATCTCGAGATCAAAGGTCGTACGCATACGCAGGCGCTGTGCTTCAAGGAGCTTTCCCTGTTTTTCAAAGAGATTGAGTTGGATCTGAAGTTCATCTTCGATCTCACCCATAGCACGTTTCATCGTTTCTGGGCCGGCGGCATAGTGCGTGGCCGGGAAGATATAGATCTCAGTCTCATCGCGAATGATTTCGCCGGTAAGTGGATGCAGGGTCATGATCTTTTCAATCTCATCGCCGAACATCTCAATGCGGATGGCGAGTTCTTCGTACATCGGAATGATTTCAATGGTGTCGCCGCGGACGCGGAAGGTGCCGCGTTCAAAGGCCATATCGTTACGTGAGTACTGCACATCTACGAATCTGCGGAGCAGTTGATTGCGCTCGATCTCATCGCCAACCTTCAGGCGAATCATGCGGTCGATGTACTCCTGCGGCGTTCCAAGGCCATAGATACAAGAGACAGTTGCCACAACAATTACATCGCGACGAGTTAGGAGCGAGTTCGTGGCCGAATGTCGCAGACGTTCGACCTCATCGTTAACGCTGGAATCTTTCTCGATAAAGGTATCGGTCTGAGGAACATAGGCTTCAGGTTGGTAATAGTCGTAGTACGAGACAAAGTATTCAACTGCGTTGTTGGGCAGCAACTCTTTGAATTCATTTGCCAACTGAGCGGCGAGGGTCTTGTTAGGAGCAAGAACTAAGGTCGGGCGCTGTAAACGTTCGATTAACCAAGCGGTCGTTGCCGATTTTCCAGTACCAGTTGCACCGAGAAGGACGACATCTTTTTCACCAGCGTTTATTCGGGAAACGATCTCTTCGATTGCTTGCGGTTGATCTCCCGCAGGCACGTAGTCGCTGATGACCTGGAAAGGGTGAACCTTTCTTTGGAGATCAGAGATCGGGCGCATTTTCCTAGCCTACTTTGAAAGGCGCTGGAGTTCCTCCCAGAGGTTTTCCACCTTGCGCAGCAATTGATCTTCATCGCCGCTATTTTCTATCGTATGGGTAGCAACTGCTTCACGCTCAGATGGTGAAGCCTGTGCAGCTAGGCGAGATTCAATCTCGGAAGAGAACATGCCTCGTTTTAAGAGTCTGGATTTACGAATCTCAAGATCTGCTTCAACGGTAATGATCTGATCGAAGTTACTGGCGGCTCCCGTTTCAACCAGCAGCGGGATCTCATAAATAAGGATTTCATCTGGGGCGAGATCGTTAACTACTTCAAAGAAAAGTTCGCGAACGCGTGGATGGATAATCAACTCGAGATCTGCTTTCGCGTTCTTATCTTTAAAGATTATTTCACCTAACGCCTTGCGATCTATATCGCCGTTGCGCAAGATACTTTCGCCAAATCGTGTGATGACTTCGTCAAAACCTTCGGAACCGCGTTCAATTGCTATGCGTGATAGTTGATCTGCATCTACAACGCGCGCACCAAGTTCTGAGAAGTACTGCGCAACAAGAGATTTACCTGCGCCAATTCCACCGGTAAGTGCGACGACCAACATGGTTCAGACTCTACCTTTCACATCCAGATTGGGATATGAAAAAAGGCCCACCCGAAGGTGAGCCTTTTCTCGTTGCCTCTAATTATTCAGCAGCTGCTTCTTCAGCAACAGGAGCAGCAGCATCTGCTGCCTTTGCTTCTGCCTTCTGCTTCTTGTGAGCTAGGAAGCGAGTTTGTGCTTCCTGATATTGACGTTCCCACTCTTCGCGCTGAGCGTCATGGCCTGGCTTCCACTCCTGAGTATCAGGATCGAAACCTTCTGGATAGATGAAGTTACCTTCTGCGTCATAGCGAGCTGCCATTCCGTATTGGGTTGGATCGAATGCTTCGATCTCAACTTCATGACCTTCATTAGCCTGCTTAAGAGATAGTGAGATACGACGACGCTCAAGATCGATATCGATGATCTTTACAAATAGTTCGTCATCTACAGCAACTACCTGCTCTGGGATCTCAACGTGGCGTTCTGCCAACTCTGAGATGTGAACAAGTCCTTCAATGCCTTCGTGAACACGAATGAATGCACCAAATGGAACAAGCTTTGTCACGACGCCAGGAACAACCTGATTGATTGTGTGGGTACGTGCAAATGCTTGCCATGGATCCTCTTGTGTCGCCTTAAGAGAAAGTGAAACACGCTCGCGCTCAAAATCAACTTCGAGAACTTCTACGGTTACTTCATCGCCAACTTCAACAACTTCACCTGGGTGATCGATGTGCTTCCATGAAAGCTCTGAAACGTGAACGAGACCATCTACGCCACCAAGGTCAACGAATGCACCGAAGTTAACGATTGATGAGATTACGCCGGTACGAACTTGACCCTTTTGTAGCTGGTTCAAGAATGTAGTGCGTGACTCTGATTGGGTCTGCTCAAGGAATGCGCGACGTGAAAGAACAACGTTGTTACGGTTCTTATCGAGTTCGATAATGCGAGCCTCAACTTCCTTACCGATGTAAGGAGTTAGATCGCGTACGCGACGCATTTCAACGAGTGATGCTGGCAAGAATCCGCGAAGACCGATATCTACGATCAAGCCACCCTTAACAACTTCAATAACTGTTCCGACGACAACTTCGTCGCGTTCTTTCTTGCCTTCGATTTCGCCCCAGGCGCGCTCGTACTGTGCGCGCTTCTTAGAGAGAATCGTGCGGCCTTCTTTATCTTCCTTTTGGAGAACGAGCGCTTCAATGCGATCGCCGACCTTAACAATGTCATTTGGATCTGCATCGTGGCGGATTGAGAGTTCGCGTGAAGGAATTACGCCTTCTGTTTTATATCCAATATCAAGAAGTACTTCTTCGCGATCTACTTGGACTACTGTTCCGACGACCAAATCGCCGTCATTGAAATTTCTGATTGTGCCTTCGATTGCTGCAAGAAAATCTGCTGCCGATCCGATGTCGTTAACTGCTACGACTGGTGATGATGTGCTCAAGTTGCTCCGTAGGGATAGAAAGTAATAGGACTCCAGAACCTTTCTGGTGAACGGGCGTAAGCGTACGGTTTTAGCGGTTAGTAGGGCAAATCCGTGCGTAGAATGTTCGATCTATGAAGCGCTATAAGGAGTTATTTGGATTTCCCCAAGTTATTTCATTGGGAATTGCCGCATTTCCTGCGCGTTTAGCCTACGGAATGATCAGCCTAGGAATTTTCTTCAAAGCCGAGCAGAGCACAAATTCATTTGCAATTGCGGGGTTTGCAATCGGTTTAAATTCTTTAGCCGGGGCTGTGACTGCGGGAATCAGAGGATCGATCATGGATCGCTGGGGCCAAAAGTGGCCGCTACGAATTCTTGTTCCGGGTTACACCATAATGATTCTGGCGCTAAATCAGATGGACACCGCTCGTTCTATTCTGATTACCGCTTTCCTACTTGGTATTACCGCTCCCCCAATTAATCTTTCGGTAAGACCGCTCTGGAAAGATATTGTTCCGGCAACTTATCTGCGAACGGCATATGCCTTTGATTCGGCGATGATGAGTTCCACATCAGTTGTCGGCCCAGTTGTTGTCACGGCACTGGCCTTATCTTCACGTCCATATTTGGCACTCGATGTAACAGCCGCTCTAATGCTCACTGGTGGAGTAGCTCTTGCGCTAACACCGGTTTCACGAAACTGGATCCCTGAGAAGAAAGTTAAGGGCCAGGAACGATTGCTTCAAAGTAGGGCGATTCAGTTGTTGATGTTTGAAGGCTGTTTCATTGGATTTGGTTGGGGTGTATTTGATGTAGCGGTCCCTGCATTTGCGACCCAAGAGGGAGTTCCGCATCGCGTTGCCTGGATCTTTGCGGCCTTTGGAATTGCAACCGTGGTAGGTGGTCTTCTCGGTGGGTTAGTTTCGAAGAAGCTAGCACCGCTATCTGCGCTTCGTCGTGCCTACTTCTTGTGGGGCGTTGCTTGTATTCCAATCGCCTTTACCTATCCAGATTGGACGATGGCGTTAGTTGGTGCATCGATAGGTTTCCTAGGTGGAGCGGTACAAGTCTTTTACTTTGAAGTCTTGGAAGCGGTACGTCCGAAAGGTTCGCAGACTTCGTCACTTGGATGGATCTGGAGCGTTGAAGGATCATTTATGGCAGTCGGTGCGGCCGTTGGTGGAATTGTTTCAGAACATTTATCGCCTCGTTATGGCTTGGCCATGTTGCCGATCATGATTCTTATCGGTTTTGTAATTCTTACAATTGGAAGAGGCCGACTCGCGGCCGCTAATGATCTGCCTACAGATGATGAAGATCTTGCCGCGATCGAAGATCTCAGCAACACCACGACGTAAAGCGGGCTAATGCGCCGCTTCGTTCCAACTCTTTCCAATACCAACACTGACATCTAGCGGTGCACGAAGCGGGAAGGCAGAACCCATCTCGCGTCGCACCAAATTGGTTAGTGCTTCCTCTTCGCCTGCAACAACTTCAAGGATTAACTCATCATGAACCTGTAGCAAGAGGCGTGACTTAAGGTTCTCACTTTGCAATGCTCGCTCCACATTTAACATCGCCTGTTTGATGATGTCGGCAGCAGAGCCTTGAATCGGAGCATTGAGCGCCATTCGTTCTGCAATCTCACGACGCTGGCGGTTATCGTGCATTAAATCTGGCAGGTAGCGTCTGCGCCCCATAACAGTCTCGGTATATCCAACTTTGCGAGCTTGTTCTACAACGCTGCTCAAGTAATCGCGGATTCCACCAAAACGTTGGAAGTAGCGATCCATTAAATCTTGCGCAGCAGGTGGTGAGAGATCTAACTGCGCGGCAAGACCATAAGAACTCAAGCCGTAGGCAAGTCCATATGACATCGCCTTAATCTGACGGCGCATCTCTGAATCAACTTCATTTGCTTTAACTCCAAAGACAAGTCCAGCAACGGTTGCGTGTAAGTCTTCGCCAGTTTCAAATGCGGCAAGTAGTCCGGCATCGTTTGAGAGATGGGCCATGATGCGCATTTCGATCTGGCTGTAATCAGCGGTTAGAAGTCCGCTAAAGCCTTTGCCTGCGATAAATGCGTTTCGGATGCTACGGCCTTCTTCTGTGCGCACCGGAATGTTCTGCAAGTTTGGTCCAACAGATGAGAGGCGTCCCGTTGCAGCAACAGTTTGTGCAAAGTGGGTGCGAATCCGTCCATCCTTTCCTATCTCAGCGATAAGACCTTCAACGGTTGTACCCAACTTCTTGGTCTCTCGAATACGAAGTAGCGCTTCAAGAAGCGGGTGTTTAGTCTTTTCAAAGAGCCAATTAAGCGCCTCAGCATCGGTTGTAAATCCAGTCTTGATCTTCTTTGTCTTTGGAAGATTGAGCTCATCGAATAGAACAACTTGAAGTTGTTTTGGTGATGCCACGTTAAATTCATGGCCGGCGGCGAGGTGAGCCGCCTTAGTCTCGCGGGCGACTTCACCTTCAAAGAACGCTGCTAACTTTTCGAGCTCCTTGCGATCAACTGCGATACCGCGATTCTCCATAACTGCTAGCAGGTGAGCGATAGGAAGTTCTAAATCCATGAAGAGCGCAAAAACGCCGCGATCTTTCATCTCGGTTAGAAGTGAACCACGTAATTTAAAGAGGGCGGATGCGCTTGTAAGAAGTGATTGCTCTGGGGAGGAAGTATCGATTTGAGCACCATCTCCCCAACGCTCTAATAGATCGGATAAATCCTGTGCGCGCACACCTGGGTTTACAAGATACGCAGCAAGTGCAGTATCGAAGACAACTCCATCAAGTAGGTTTTCACGAGCCAGCGACTTGGCATCATGTGCAATCTTCAAAACCTTCGGGTTCTGTGCCCACTCCCCCATTTGCGCAGAATGAATTAAGTAGACATCACTTGGGCTGAAGGCAACTGCATAACGATGCAACTTCTCATCGACTAGCTCAAAAGATAGAGCAATATCTCCGGAGTGCTGAGAAATCTTTTCGCTTAACTCTTCAGTTGACAGAGTTCCGCCTTCGATCACTGAGGCAAAGAGCGTAAAATCATCGTCGTTGCTCTGACCCTTTACCTCTTTTACTACAGAGTCTGGGTTAAGGATTGGCTTTAAGCGATCTTTGAGAGTGCGAAACTCAAGTTGTTCAAATAACTTCGTGAGATCACTTTCGACCACGCCGGCCCATGCAAGCGCTTCAACTTGGTATTCGATCGGTGCATCATGCACGAGTTGAGTTAGTTCGCGATTTCGAATGACTTCGTTGATATTGTCACGCAGTGATTGGCCAACTTTTCCGCCGACTTTGTCCACGTTGGAAATTAATTCTTTAAGCGATCCATACTCAACTATCCACTTTGCGGCAGTCTTTTCACCAACACCTGGAATCGATGGCAGGTTATCGCTCGGGTCACCGCGCAGCGCCGCAAAATCTGGATATTGATCAGGGCTCATGCCGTATTTTTCCTGCACAGCCTCTGGCGTCATGCGCGCCATTTCAGAAACTCCGCGCTTTGGATAGAGCACGGTGGTCTTTTCAGTCACCAACTGAAAACTGTCGCGATCACCGGTACAGATTAGAACTTCGGCGCCTTCTTTTTCTGCCTGCTTGGTAATTGTGGCGATGATGTCATCTGCTTCATAGCCTTCAAGTGCAAACTGGGTAATTCCAAAACCCTTAACCAAATCATTTAAAAACGACATCTGTGAGCGAAATTCATCAGGCGTCTTTGCTCGGTTGGCTTTGTAGTCAGGAAAGATATCGGTGCGGAAAGTCTTGCGAGATACATCGAAGGCAACTGCCACATGCGTTGGTTTCTCATCCTTTAAAAGTGAAATAAGCATCGTCGCAAAGCCATAGATAGCATTTGTATGTTGGCCCTGCGCGGTTGTGAAATTCTCGGCAGGTAGTGCGAAGAAGGCGCGATATGCCATCGAATGGCCATCGATAAGTAATAAACGCTTCTGGACCATGGCGCCATCCTAGAGAAGTACCCGTTAACAAGTTACTATTTCGAACTATGACGCAGCCAGAAAATACCCCGAACTATTTAGAGCTAATTCGCGAACGCGGAAGCGGCGCCCTAGATAAGAAGATGGGAATCGAGATCCTTGAGGCCTCCCCTGTGCGCTTAGTTGGACGCATGCCAGTTGAAGGAAATACTCAACCAATTGGCTTGCTACATGGTGGCGCAAATGTTGTATTGGCAGAATCACTTGGTTCAATTGGTACCCAATTAAATGCTGGACCAAACCGCAGAATTGTTGGCGTAGATATCAATGCGACTCACCATAAATCAGCTATGTCAGGGTATGTGACGGGCGTTGCCACAGCGGTATCAATCGGAAAAACCCTGTGTGTCTACGAAGTGGTGATCACAAACGAACAGGGTCAACGCACATGTAGTGCACGAATTACCTGCATGATCCTGGCTGAAAGAGCGTAGCGTCTTCAGCAGTAAGAATGGCTGAAAGAGCTTAGCGTTACTAAATAATTAGTGAGCGCCAGTACCGAGGTAGGCCTCGCGTACTGCAGGATCGTTAAGTAGATCAGAAGCCTTAGCTTCCTTAACGATATTTCCGGTCTCCAGAATATAGGCACGGTGTGCGCGTTGTAGCGCTTGCTGTGCGTTCTGTTCAACGAGAAGAATTGTTACGCCTGTCTTATTGATCTCGGTAATGATGCGGAAAATATTAGCAATCATCTGAGGTGCAAGACCCATTGAAGGCTCATCGAGAAGAAGAACCTTTGGACGCGCCATCAGCGCACGGCCAATCGCTAGCATCTGCTGTTCTCCACCAGATAAAGTTCCGCCAGCTTGTGAGACGCGCTCCTTCAAACGAGGAAAGAGCGTGTAAACCTTATCTAGATCTTCGGCCATCTCGCTCTTACGATTATGGCGATGGAACTTACCCATTTCTAGGTTTTCCAGAACTGTCATACCTGGAAAAATTCCACGGCCTTCAGGTGCTTGCGATAGACCGAGATCTACGCGCTTATGTGCCGGAACGTTAGAGATATCTTGACCATCAAAAATAATCTGACCAGTTGTGACAGGGCGAAGACCTGAGATGGTCTTAAGCATTGTTGTCTTGCCAGCGCCGTTAGCACCGATGAGAGTAACAATCTCGCCTTCATTTACAACGATCGATACGCCCTTGATCGCTTCAATCTTGCCGTAGTGAACGTGTAGATCTTTAATTTCAAGACGCATCTGCAGGTACTCCTAGGTAAGCCTCAATAACTCGAGGGTCGTTTTGTACTTCAGCTGGTGATCCATCTGCGATCTTTGTACCAAAATCAAGCACAACCACACGATCAGAGATTCCCATGATCAGCGACATATCGTGTTCGATCAAAAGAACTGTGAAGCCAGCATCGCGAACTTTCTTAATCGTCGCGGCAAGTTCAACCTTTTCTTGTGGGTTAAAGCCTGCTGCCGGCTCATCCAAAAGCAAGAGCTTTGGTGATGTGCCAAGAGCGCGAGCGATTTCAAGACGACGCTGAACACCGTAAGGCAAGTTACGAGCTAGGCGATCTGAGTATTCATCAATTCCGATGAACTTAAGAATTTCATGGGCTTTGGCACGGTTCTCGCGCTCTTCGCGACGGGCGCGAGGGGTACCAAAGAGTGCAGAAACAAGACCGCTCTTCTTGTGAACATCAGTTGCGGTAATGACATTTTCAAGAGTTGTCATATCTCCGAATAGTCGAATGTTCTGGAAAGTGCGCGCGATACCAAGTCCGGTAATCTGATAGCGCTTCTTGCCACCAATCTTTTGTCCATCAAAATTGATTGTTCCAGAAGTTGCTTGATAGACGCCGGTGATCACGTTAAAGACTGTTGTCTTTCCCGCACCGTTAGGACCGATCAGAGCGAGGATTTCGCCTTCGCGAATCTCAAGGTTTACTTCATTAAGCGCTGTAACTCCACCGAACTTCATGGTGAGGTTATCCAGACTCAAAAGAACTTTAGCCATCTTTAATTCGCCCCTTTCTTAACAATCGCTTTTTCACGCTTCTTGCGAGGCAAGAGACCATCTGGGCGGAAGTTCATAACAATCACAAGAACTAGACCGAAGACCAATAAGCGCGCATCTGAGATAAAGCGAATGCGATCTGGCAGGTAGCCAAGGATCGTTGCACCAATTATTACGCCCCAGATATTTCCAATGCCGCCGAACACAACGCAGGCAAGGATAAGAATTGAAACGTTTAAGGTAAACATTTCCGGTGCGATAAAAAGGTTCTTTGATGCGTAGAGAACGCCGGCGGCGCCACCAATTGCAGCACCGAGGGTAAATGACCAGATCTTGTATTTAAGAGTTGGTACTCCCATCAGCTCTGCTGCATCTTCATCTTGGCGAATCGCTTCCCAAGCACGGCCTGGACGACGGACTGATAG
>Ga0208787_1000743_pt1 | contig 14880 bp, 19 predicted proteins | sample Wag4_2014_7_11_FD_187362 | JGI IMG/M metagenome (GOLD analysis project Ga0208787, IMG submission 187362) | Fresh water microbial communities from Ohio, USA - Utica-2 Time Series HT 2014_7_11 (SPAdes) (version 2) | ecosystem: Environmental > Aquatic > Freshwater > Water tank | place: USA: Ohio... | reverse complement strand
CAATCTTTTCACAACTAACACCAATTACTGCACCAACTGAAAGACCAAACGAAGCACCAGAAGTTGGAATGCCATTTGGTGAGGGACCTGGACCAACAGAAGTTGGTTTAAACATTGCATCAGGCAGACCTGACAGTCCACGTAAACAAGACTTACAAAGACTAACACAATACTTACCAATGATTGAAAACGCTGCAAATCAAGAAGGCGCACCAATCACATTAAATAACTTTGTAAAATACTTACGGAGTTTATAATGCCTGGCGAAGTAACAAATTGGGCAGTAAATTTTTCAAACTATCTTGACGCATTTGGTTTTGACAACGCAGGTCTTGCCTGGGGATTAGCACACGCAGACGGCTTAACACCTGATGACCACAAAAACATTATAGATATTTTAACAAAGGAATACTCTGAATGAGTTTGCTTAGAGACTTTACTGATTTTATTGACAAAAACTTTGACACCCCAGTTGAGGCTGCTCGAAGAATTGACCAAAGAATTGAATCAGGCAAAGCATTACTTGGTGAAGCATTAGAATATGCAGCACCAGAGGGCACAAAGCAACGCACCGTATTAAACAAAATGGCTCAAGTCTCACAAGCCGTAGGTGCTGGTCTTTCAACAGCAGCACTTTTAACAGATAAACAAAACCCTGCATACAGAGATGGTTTTCAAATATCTGATATTGCTGAAACATATCGTGGACCTGCAAAACAAATTTCTCCATCACAAGCACTATTTGGTGCATCAGACCTTGCACCATTTAATCTACCAAGACAAGTATTAAATGTTGCAGAAGACTTAGGTGTTAATGTCCCAACAGGTGGACGTAGAGACTTTGATATCTATAATGAAGAACAACGCCGTAAAGCATTTGATGAAGAACTAGCAGGTAAATGGTCAACAGGTGCGTCAGACTTTATGGTATCTTGGTATGCTGACCCATTTGTTGGCGCTGCTAAAGGTGTTAAAGGTTTAAAGAATAAAGCAATCAACCCTAAAGTTCCATTAGGTGATGTTGAAGGTATTGCAAAAGCAACCTCAACTAAAGGTGCTTCAGCATTCGTTGACTTTGCTTTAAGAACAGATGCAGCAGGAATATTAAAACATCCATTTGCACAAAAGTCATCTAACCCTGACGCTATTGCTGGAATCTTTGGCGATATTAACGTACAAAACTATGGTATAAAAGCCAGACCAATTGCTGAAAATGCTATGAAAGCAATGTTTGGTGACCCTAAAGCATTAAAGTTTTTAGAAAAAGAAGCAGCATCACTTAGTGATATAATTGACAGGGTATCAAAACCTGCATTCAAGGCTTCAAAAGATAAAACAAAATTTGGTATACAAAAACTAGCAGACTTACGTTACAATGGTGACGTTAATGAAATGCTTTTAAAAGATAAAGAACTAGGTTTAAAATACGACGATATCTTAAAAGATATTAAAGTACGTAGTGGTAGTTTAAGAAGTGTACTTAACCGTGTACAAGATAACATCATTGAATCACCATTTCTTGGAACTAAAGCAATAGCACCATCACGTTTTTCTCTAGTAGAAAACGTTCGTGGAAAAATGTCAGAAGCAAAAACTAAAGCATTCCTTAACGACAGATTCTTTTTCACTGAAAAAATTGATGGTCTTGAGTGGAACAATAAAGTTTTTAAACTATCAAATCATGACTATCCTATAAGAGTAATAAGTTGGTCAGGTTTACAACAACCTTCAGGTTGGGTACCATTTAAAGGTATTGGTTCATCAGGTTCAGCAGATGAACTTATAGCATTCATGGACAAAGTAGAACCTTGGAGAACCAGCAAAGGTGCTGAAGTTAAAAGAAACCTACTTAACCAATACCTTAGAGCGCAAACAGATGCTGATAGAATTGTTATCATTACCAAGATTGAAAACCAAGCAGTCAAAGTAGTTAATAAACAACTTGGTCTTGATAGAAAATTAACACCTGATGAATTAAATGAAGTGTTTGCTAAAGGAATAAAAAAACCAGACGGTTCAGGGCCTGCAACAACTTTATCAGATGTAATCAAATGGGAATTAGATAGAAGAAGAAATAATACTTTAGAACATTATCGTACAAAACTTTTTGCATACAATGATGGCGAATGGGTATTCACTGACCCAACACTAAGTTCACAACTAGGTGACGCAATGCCAATGTTAGATATTAAATTATATCAACAATTTGCTAAAAGTGAACTAAAGAGTTTCTCATCTGGATTATATAAAGCAAAAGGTTTCTTGCAGTCAGCATACTTTGCATTTGATTCAGTATGGAGACCAGCAACATTACTACGTTTTGCTTATCCACAACGTACTGCAATTGAAGGCAATATTCGTACAGCCTTATACAATAATAGTATTTTAGAAATAAGTATGGGATTAGCCAAAGGTTCTAAAAACTTTACCAACAATTTTTATCATGGTGTTGTTGGCAACCGTATAGAGAAGTTTCTTTTAGCAAAAGAACTAGGTCTTCCTGCACCTAGAGCAATGTTAGGTTCTTGGAAATCTATTGTTAAATGGCAGAAGAATGATTTAGAAATCATTAGAACAAAACAAAATGATGTTCAAAATAAATTAACTGCAGCCGAAAATAAACTTGGTAATTTAATAGGCACTAAAATAACTTTTCGTGATGAAAGAAAAGCAATTCAGGCTGATTTAAAAAAAGCAAAAACATACGAAGAAAGAATTGCTGCAGAAAAGAAAGCAATTGCTTACAATAATAAAGTTAATCGTAAAGAAAAAACTCTTAATACAATTGATGCTTTAGAAACAGAAGTTAAAGATTTAAGAAAAGAACTACAACCTTTAACAGAACAACTTGTTAAGCAACAAGAATTTTATGGTGAAGTATTAACTGCTGTTAATAAAGCACAACAAAAACCTGGTGGTAAAGCCAACAAATATGTTCAAGGTAAAGAAGATATTATTGTTGGTGATTTAATTTTTAAAGGTTACAGGGCTGGCTCACTTGGTTCAATAGGACCTAAGTTAGCATCTGCTGGGCAAAGACAAAAGAAAGAAATACGTAACCCTTTAATGCAGGGTGAAAAGTATACTTCTTATGGCTGGAAACAAATAGACCCAGATAACCCTAACTATTATGCTTCTCTTTATGTTCAGGCTAGACAATTTCGCGAAGCAGAAGTAACAAAAAGAATGTTGTTAATTGACGTTACTCGTGGCAAAAGACACGTAGTAAGTGAATTAAACAAAATTAAAAAATGGTTCTTATCTGATGACCGTCAAGCACAAATAGAGTTTCGTAACACTAAAGTTCAGGCTCCACTAGTAGTAGACGCAACTAAAAAGTTAACTAAAAAAGAACAAAAAGAACTTGCTATTAAACAAGAAAAAAGAAGCAAGTCAAAGTATGATATAGATAACTATATTTCTACAAGATGGAACGAAGTCCAAACTTATTTTCCTGACCAAAGTGTTAGATTTGATATAGCAACTAGACCTTATGAAAAAATTCCTAACGCTTACGAACTTGAAGCACGTTTAGGTAACCTTCAATTAGAAGGTAAACTAAGCCCTATTCCTGGTGAAGCAATAGGTAAAACAAGATTAAGAGATGTTAGAAAACTTTACAGATTATCTGTAGATACTTTGTTTAAATACCTTGGTACTATTCCTGAAGATGCTCTTACTCGCGTTCCTTTTTATGGCAATATTTATAAACCAGCCATTGATAAAGGTGGAGAATTATTAATAGCAAAATCAAAACTTACAGGTAAACCAGTAACTGAATTAGAAATTCAAGGTGTTGAAAAAGCAGCACATCGTGAAGCGTTAAAAGAAACTAAACGTGTACTATACACCGTTGATAGATATTCAAACTTTGCTTCACTATTTGCATTCTTTTCACCATTCGTACAAGCAGCACTTAATGCTACACGAATATACGGTAAACTATTATTAGATGACCCTTCTCCAATTATTAGACCAACCACAATATGGGGCGATAAATGGGTTGAAGAATCTGTAGATATAGACCCACAAACAAAAGAACCTTTAATCACAGTACAAGTACCTAACTCTTGGAAAAATAGTAAACTTTTTAGTGTACTAGAAAGTGTTTCTTTTCCTATTACTCGTTTTAATATTCCTTTTGCTGGGGAACCTTGGTGGAACCCTGGTGCTGGTCCAATACTTCAGATAACTGCATCTAATTTAATTAATGCTGTTCCATATCTTGACTATAAATATCAAGAAACAACTGATTCTAATTTACCAATTAGAAGATTTATTGATACATATGTTCTTCCATTTGGTCCATCTAAAGAACCTTTGTCTTATGATATGTTACTTCCAGCATGGACTAAACGTGGTACTTCTGCAACAAGACAACTTAACGATGGAGTATTTTTAACAACTGCTAGCAAAATTTTGGCAATTGAAAATCAAAAGTTTAGAGAAGGTTTAAGACCTGAAGAACCAAGTCCTGCTGAAATTGTAAGTAAAACAGTTTGGCATTTTATGTTACGTCTTGGAGCAAACCAAGTAGCGGCTGTTATCCCACAATTTAATATGGGATACAAACCATACTTTGATACATATAGAACATATGTAGAAAAATATGGCATAGAAAAAGGTGACGCTTTATTCTATGAAAACTATCCAGACTACTATGAAATGGTTATTACTAGCCCAACAAAAAATAATGTTGGTGCTGACTCAACAGCAATCTCTTCTCAACAATTAGTTAAACACCGTGACCTTGTTGCAAAGATTCAAACCGAAGACCCTTACGCAACAACCTTGATAACTAATGCTTGGGGTGTTGATAAAGAAGGTAACGTATTTGATAGAGCAGCGTACAATTTTCAATTAAAGAATACTCCAGGTACTGGTGGAAAACCTTTTAGAGAAACAGTTTCTTTAGAAGAGTCAACTAAAAATGCTAAGATAGATTTAGGTTGGATGGCATACAATAAATTTATGCAAGCATTTGATATTAAAGTACAACAGAATGGTTTTGATTCTTACAGTTCTCGTGGTGCTGGTTTCCTTAAAGATGAACGTGATGCTTGGATTGAACAACAAAAACTTATTAATCCTACTTGGTATAATGAGTACGATTTAGGTATTCAATCAAATAAATACAAAGGTACTTTAAGAGCAATTGATATTATATTAAGTGATAAAAAGTTTACTGAATCAGACTGGTATAAATCTGACCCTACCTTTAAAGCACTTGAAGAGTATATGATTTTTAGAGAAGAAGTTGTTGACTATCTTGCAAATATGCCTTCACAAAATATTGACGCTCAAAGTAATCAATTTGTTAAAGATGAAGTTGATAAAAAGGTTCGTGAGTTAAAGAACAGTTCACCAAAGTTTGGTCTTTGGTATGACAGGTTTCTCGAAAGAGATAAGTTTGAGGACATAAATGCCAAGTAATGTTGTAGCAACAGGACAGTTAACTCCTAGTCAAATGATGTATCTTCTAAGAAAAGTTGGTTTTCCTGAAGATAAAATTCCTGCAATGGTTGCTATTGGTATTGCTGAATCTTCAAAAGATTCAAATATTGATACAGTTAAATCTGGTCTTGATGTAAACAAAAAGAAAGAATACTCTATTGGTTTATGGCAAATCAATTATAAAATTCATAAAGATGGTGTTCTTAAAGATATAGGTGTTACTAATCCAGAACAATTAAGAGACCCTTTAACTAATGCTAAAGCAGCACTTGCTGTGTATAATGAAAGAGCATCGTGGGACAAAGATGGTTTTAAGGCTTGGACTAAATACGGTAATGGTAATGGTGAATATAAAGAGTATTTACCTGAAATGCAAGCATTAGCAATTCGAACAAGACCTACTATGATTCCTAGTAGAAGTAGAATGGAAACTAATATTTTAAGCGGTGGCGGTGGTATGAGTAAACCTATAACTTCAGGGGTTCCTACTGATTTAAATGATATTGCAAAGATTCCTGTTGCAGGTAAAGAATATACTTTAGGTGCAGCACAAGACTTATTTGTTAAAGGTGATTCAGCAACTAAGAATGAAATCTTAACAATACTTAGACAATATGACCCTAATACTAATTATAAAAAACCAGATACTATTAATACTGCTTGGAATAAACTTGTTCAAAACTATTCTATTTCTAACAGTGTAGCACAAAAACCTTTTACTACTTGGCTTGTTGGCGAGTCTGAATACAATAAAGAAATATCAGGAACAGGTGATGGTACAAGTGTTTTCTTGCAACCATCTATTACCCCTAAAGAACAAGCGTTAGAAGATTTTAATACTTTTATTCGTGACGCTGTTGGTGTAGAAGCAAACCCTGCCGATGCTGCACAATACTATAAAGAGTTAAGTAAACTTGAAAAAAGCAAAGTTGCTAAACAAGTAACCACTAGAAGTGGTTCAACTACTACTCAAGTTTCAACTCCTGGTATTACTAAAGAAGACCGTGAGTTACTTGCTGCAAAATTTGTTGACAGATATATTGATACTAAAGGTATTCAAAATGTTGGCGGTGTTGTTGGTACTAATCTTGCTAGTCTTCGTAAACTTGCTGCAGATTACAATGTTGCTTTATCTGATGCTGATGTGCGTAAGTTTGCTGTTAGTGGTTTGACAGATAAGAATGCTTTAGAAACAACTAAACTTAAAATACAAAATACTGCTAAGTTTAGATATCAGAATCTTGCTCCATTTATTGACCAAGGTTTAACTGTTAGAGATATTGCTTCACAATACATTAATAAGATGGCTAATGTTTTGGAAGTTAATCCTGATACAATTAAACTTGATAATAGATATATTGATAATGCTTTAACAAATAATCTTAACTTTACTGATTTTAATAAAGTGTTACGTAGTAGTCCACAATGGGAGTACACAACTAATGCTCGTGAAGAGGCAGCAGGTTATGCAAATAAGATTCTTCAAGATTTTGGATTAAGATAAGTGGCTAAAAAAACACGTCAAGAATATTTAAATGAAAGAGTTGCTCTTGCTGAATCTTTAGGTAGAAATGCTAATGTTACTATTCCTAACAATCCTACTAAAGCACAACTTACAGCATTAGATGACCAGATAAATAAAATTCTTTATCCATCTGGCGTGTATGGTGACACTTCAGTTCCTACTACTCCTGCTACTACCTATGACCCTTATGCTTTTGAAAAATCAACAAGAGAAGCAAACCGTCGTAGTGCTTTTGCTCTTCTTGAAAAAGAATTTAAAGACAATGGTTTAGATAGTTTAATTCCTGATATTAAAAAGTTTATGACAGAAGGCTATTCTTCTGAAGAAGCCTCTCTTCTTTTGCCTACTACTGAAGCATACAAAACACGCTTTGCTGGTAATGAAGGTCGTAAAGCAAAAGGATTAACAGTATATAATCCTGCACAATATCTTGCTGCTGAACAAACTTATCGTGATTTGTTTAGCCAATATAATCTTGGTGAACTTGCTAACCAAAATACTTACACTGCTTTAATTGGTGGTGCTGTTTCTATTGACGAAGCCAAGGCTCGTGTTGATAATGTGTTTAGTAAAATTGATAATGCACCAAGTGAATTAAGAGCACAATTAGGTAACTACTTAGGTGCTTATGGTGTTGGTGACCCAACTAAACAACGTTCACAAATTGCTCTTGCTTTGATGCAAGGACCTGAAGGTATCAACCAGTTAGATACAAGTCTTCGTAAAGCATACATTCGTACTGGTGCTGCAACAAGTAAAGTTGATGTTGCTGAAGAAAACATTAGTCAACTTGAAAAACAGTTAACTACTGCTGGTTTATCAACTGAACAGATTGGTACTCTTTCTAAGCAAGCATATTCTAATATTGCTGAGGTTCAACCAACTGCTGAAAAACTTGCAAGCATTTATGGTGAAGATACAACTAATCTTTCTAAAGAACTTGAGCAAGAAGCGTTCTTTGGTTTGGCTTCACAACGCCGTAAGAAACTTCAAGAAAGAGAAAAAGCAACATTTGGTGGACAAGCAGGTACTTCAACTGCTTCATTAGCGCAGCAATCAAAAGGCGCAATCTAAACCCTCAGTAGGACCGACCAGCCCCTATGAGAGTAACAAGACTGGTAGCAAGAGCCATAATATTTTCCCCGATTTATTATGAGGCTTGCGACTAACACAAATAGAATGGGAGCGTTGCGATGAGCAACACATATCAAGAATGGGAAGATGACGATGATGATATTAATCAAAGTCAACAATCAGAAAGCGATTTATTAAAGCAACTTCGTAAGGAGTTGAAAACTAAATCTAAAATGCTTTCCGAAATGGAAGGACAACTTTCTTCGATTAAGACTGAACAACGTCACAACGTTATCAAATCAGTTCTTGAAAGCAAGGGCGTAAGTCCAAAGATAGCAAAATTTATTCCTCAAGATATTGAGGCGAATCCAGATGTTATCGATAACTGGATTGCAGAAAATGCTGATGTCTTTGGTTTAACAGTACAGACGCCCGATGATGTGAAGCCTGATTTGGCTACACTCAGACAAATCGATTCTGTTACTGCTAATGCCCAGTCTCCTGCTGGACTTGATGATTTATATTTGAGATTACAGAATGCAGAATCTGCAGAAGAAATCACAAATATGATTTTTCAACAAGGTGGAGAGATTTAGGCTCTAACTACTAACTAAGGAAATAAACCGAAATGGCAAATGCATATACCGCGTTATCTGGCGGTACGTCTGCAACTAACGGTGGTCTTGGTGGCGGTCAATATTCAAGTGCTGATAACGTAGGAACCTTTACACCATCTAATGGTGCAGGTCTCGTACAAAAAGCATACGACCGTCTAGTTGAGTTCGCACTTCGCTCTCAACCATTACTACGTTCAGTCGCTGACAAACGTCCAGCACGCCAATCAATGCCAGGTTCATCTGTAGTATTCCAAATCTACAGCGACCTAAGCAAAGCAACAACTGCTTTATCAGAACAAGTTGACCCAGATTCAGTAGCGATTGGTGCTCCAACTGCTGTAACCGTAACTCTTAACGAATACGGTAACGCAGTTTTGACCACACGCAAACTGCAATTAATGTCACTTGCTGAAGTTGACCCAGCGATTGCAAATATCGTTGCATTCAACATGGCAGATTCCATTGACGAAATCGTTCAAACCGAACTTCGCGCTGGAACAAACGTAATCTACGCAAGCAACGCTTCAGGTACTCGCGCAACAGCAACAACAAACGTTACTGGTGCACATACCTTGAAAGCAGCAGACATCCGTCTAGCAGTTGCTAAATTACGTGCAGGCAAAGCAGTTGCTCGTAAAGGTGCATTGTACTGGTGTGCAATCCACCCTGAAGTTTCACACGACCTTCGTGCTGAAACAGGTTCTGCTTCATGGAGACTACCTCACGAATACCAATCAAACGATGCCATCTGGGCAGGAGAAATTGGAACATTCGAAGGTGCATACTTCATCGAATCACCACGTATGTACAACGCCACCGATGGTGGTTCAAGTGCACGCGTGTTCCGTACAATCCTTGCTGGTCAACAAGCACTTGCTGAAGCAGTTGCTGAAGAACCACATGTGGTTATCGGAAACGTTACCGACAAATTGATGCGCTTGCGCCCAATTGGTTGGTACGGTGTATTAGGATTCAAACGTTACCGTGAAGAAGCCTTATACAGAATTGAATCTTCATCAAGCATTAACGCTTCATAGTTAGATTCAAATCAAGATTAAAGCCCCTGGGCAACTGGGGGCTTTACCTATTAGGAGTTTAAATTGCCAAAGTTTTTTCCACCAACAGTTGCTGAAGGACCAGCAGGGTTTGGTTTATTCTATCGGTACAAGTTAGACCGAGGAATTAGTGTGTTAAAAATTGGCAACACATATTATAAACTTAGAGTTCCATCAACTGACCAAATAGATTCTTCTAGTGAATATTATGCAGGAGGACACGAACACGATGTTACGTCAGACCAAAAGACTGCACTTATTAACGCTGGCATCGGCATTACTGAAAGTAACTTTGAAGGATGATAGAGAACATTCTTGTAGCAGGTGCAACTGCAAGTGCAATTGCTTCTGTGTTTTTTGTGATTGCCCCAACAGTTCGAAAGACTCGTTCTATGATGGAATGGTTGGAAAAGTTTCGCCGAGATTGGGAAGGCGAGCCTGGTGGTCCAGGTAGAGACCCTGTGCCAGGGGTTATGGAAAGACTTAACAGACTAGACGGTGAGTTAAGTAACAATGGTGGTTCTTCTATGAAGGACGCTATTAATAGGATTGAAAAACGTTTGGGGACAACAAATGAGTTTACACAGAATTAAAAAACATCCTGAGTATGTTGAGGGTTGTTTTGGTTGCAAGGCTTCCACAGTCGATTTGAATCCTGGGGAAGCATCTAGTAGACTAACTATGTCTGCTAAAAAGTGGGACAATGAACTTGCGTTATATCGTCAGGCTAGGTCACAGGGTATTCAACCTGATACGACTAAGACGAAGGATATTCGTAAGGCAATAGATATATCAAACAAAACAGGAAGAGCATACGGAGCATAATATGATGTACGGTAAAAAAATGCCTAAAGGCAAAAAGATGATGGACATGAAGAAAGCCGATATGAAGAAAAAACCTATGGCTAAAATGAAGAAAATGGGAAAGAAGAAATAATATGTGTACAACTTGTGGATGTAATTATCCTAACGTAGACCATTCAATGGCTAATGCTAAAGGGAAAAACGAAACAGCATACATTAACCCTGTACCATCAAGCATTGAAAAAGCAACACCTAAGAAACCTAAGAAGTAATTATGAAGCCAAAAGACTCACGTTTAAAACGTGTTGGAGTCTCTGGCTATAACAAGCCAAAGCGGACCCCTAGCCATCCAACTAAGTCACACGTTGTTGTTGCTAAGTCTGGTTCACAGGTTAAGACAATCCGCTTTGGACAACAAGGGGTAACTGGGGATAGAACACCTACAGCACGTCAAAAATCTTTCAAAGCACGTCACGCAAAAAATATTGCTAAAGGCAAAATGTCTGCAGCATACTGGGCAGATAAGGTGAAATGGTGAAAAAGAAAACAGCATTTTGGGATAAGAAGAACCCTAAGAAAACTTCTAAAAAATTAACACCTTCACAGATTAATAGCGCTAAGGCTCGTGCTAAGGCTGCTGGTAGAAAGTATCCGAATCTAGTAGATAACGCTGCTGTAGCAAGAAAGAAGAAATAATGGCTGGTAGATATAATATGGTCTGTGACCAAGGTTCTACTTTCAGTTTAGTTTTTACAATTAAAACTGATGGTACTGCCTGGGATTTAGTTGGCAACTATACAGCCAAAATGCAAGTTCGTTCTTTCCTTAATGCTGACACTGTTCTTATCGAATTGACCACTGCTAATAGTAGAATATCTTTCTCTGCAGGTGGTACTGTAACTTTATCTTTAACTGCAGCAAATACAACAGATTTACCTGCTGGTCGTCATACTTATGATTTAGAATTAACTCAAACTAGCACAAGTGTTGTGACTAGAGTTCTTGAAGGAAAATTTGTTGTCAGAGGAGAGGTTACTCGCTAAATGGCAACAGAGATTACGATTCAGGAAACTATTAATGAGGTCAGTGTTACTGACCCTAATAATATTCTTATTGAAGTTGACGGTACACAAGGACCTATTGGTCCTCAAGGTGTAACTGGTCCAACTGGTTCTATTGGTGTCACTGGTCCTGCTATTACTGGTTCCACTGGTGCTACTGGTTCAACTGGTGCAACAGGTAGTACTGGTGCAACTGGTATTACTGGACCTACTGGTTCAACTGGGGCAACTGGCAGTACAGGTTCTACAGGTAGCACAGGCGCTACTGGACCTACAGGCTCACAAGGTATTCAAGGTATTACAGGTTCCACTGGTAGTACAGGACCTACAGGTCCTACAGGTGTAACTGGTGCTACAGGCTCTACTGGACCCACTGGTGCTGATAGCACTGTGGCTGGTCCTACTGGCTCTACAGGTGCCACAGGTGCCTCTGTAACAGGTGCTACAGGACCTACTGGTGCTGCTTCTACTGTTGCTGGACCTACTGGTCCTACAGGCGCTAACGGAACAATTGGTATTGATGGTGCTACTGGAGCAACAGGACCTACAGGTGTAACTGGTTCAACTGGAAGTACTGGTCCTACAGGACCAACAGGTGCTAACGGTACTATCGGTGTTGATGGCGCTACAGGTGCGACTGGTGCTACTGGTCCGACTGGACCAACTGGCGTAACAGGTACTACTGGACCTTCAGGACCTACAGGTGTTAGTGGTGTTTTTGTTGGCGCAACAGCACCTGCTACTTCTATTCTTTGGGCTGACACAACTATTGCTGCATCACTTGGTATACCCACTGGTGGCGGTAAAGGTGATATGGTTATCAAGAAGTCTGCTAATGATTTTGATACTGAGTGGGAACCTACTATTCATCCGTTTATGTTAGGTGGAATGTAATGGCTGTTTTAAAATATTATAATACTGCAACTTCTGCTTGGGAATATATTGCTGCTTCCACTACAGCCAATTTTACTTCTTGGAAAAAGACTGCATCAGGTGGAGAAACATCTGTTTCTGGTACTGACGATAATGCTGTAACTCTTTCTTACACTGTTGGTTTGGAACAAGTTTTTATTAACGGTGTCCTACAAGTTCGTGGTTCTGATTACACTGCTACTACTGGTACTTCTATTACTGGTTTAACCGCGTTGGTTGCTGGCGATATTGTGACTGTGGTTTGTTATGCACCGTTTAATATTGCTAACACTATTGCCCCAACAGTAATTGATGCTAAGGGTGATTTGTTGGCTGGTACGGCTGCTGATACGGTTGGTCGTTTGGCTGTTGGTGCTAATGGAAATGTTTTAACTGCAGCATCAGGTGAAGCAACTGGTTTGAAGTGGGATTTTCCTGGTAAAATTTTACAGGTTCAAAGTACAGAAACAGCAGGAACAGTTTCTTGGGGTGATACAGGTACTGAAAGACTTTTTTTTCAAGTAGCAATAACTCCTAAATTATCAACATCTAATATTTATGTTTTTGTTATGGTTAATGGTATAGCAAATGCTAATGCAGGTCGTGTCACTCTTATTACAAAACAAAATACAACAGATGGTGGTACAACTGGAACAGAAATTGGAAGAAATTCTACTGCACAAGATTCTTCTGGTACAAATGGTCAGTCTTCTATTTCTGCAATAATGAAACACACACCTTCAAGTACGGCAACAAGATATTATAAAGTTATATATACTAAAGAAGATAATGGTGGAACAAACTATTTATCTCAATATTCAAACTATTCTTCTATTATGGTTATGGAGGTAGCACCATAATGACATTGCATATAGCAGAAGCAATAACAGCACTACGACCAGATGCACATTGGCATATGGTCGGTAACACTCTTGATGGTCTTGTTTGGGAAGATGAAGAACAAACACCACCAACTCAAGAAGAAGTAGATGCTAAACTTATTGAACTTGAAGCAGAGTTAGAAGCAACAAAGGTTGCTAAGGAAATAGCATATCAATCTGCTTTATTAAAACTTTCTGCACTTGGTTTAACTGAGGATGAGTTAAGGGTGGTGTTGTCATAATGACTAGGTCACGTGATTTAGCCAACCTTGGTGATAATGCTGCTAGACTTGAAAAACAAGGTTTAACTTTAATAAACACTACAACATTTTCTGCAGTTAGTTCTGTTAATTTACCAGACAATACTTTTACAACAACTTATGATAGTTATTTAATATCTTTAAATTATAGTGCAAGTGAACTTGCTAATACTACTTTTAGAACAAGACTTGCAGGAAGCGATGCAAGTGATTCAACTTACAGGTATCACGCAAATGAATTTACTACCACATTTGGTAATCAAAGTTCTAATGCATCTCAATCATCTGGTTACATATCAGCAGTTGATACCCAACATAATGCAATAATGCAAGTTTATAATATTGCTTTAGCATCAAATACTCGTTGGGAATCAAATGGTATTATTAAAGATAGGATTGGTCATTTTTCTACAGGTGCACATCTTAACGCAACTGCTTATGATTCTTGTTCATTTTTTAGAAGTGCTGGAACAATGACTGGTTATATATCCGTGTTTGGGGTAACTAAATAATGAGTGAACAAATATTTGTACAAAGAGGTAATGAACGTATTGAGTTAACTGGTGAAGCACTTGAAGCATTTCTTGCAGATAGAACACAAATGCAATTTGAGGCTGCTGTTATTCAGGCTGAACTTGATGCTAAAACAACTCAAAAGTTTGCTATATTTGAACGACTAGGTCTCACAGAAGAAGAAATACAAACAATACTAAACTAACCATATTGGGGACGATATGAAAATAGCAGCATACACAATCGCACTAAACGAAGAAAAACACGTAATGCGCTGGTTGGAAGCAACCAAAGACGCAGACCTACGTGTGGTAGCAGATACAGGTTCAACAGATAAAACTGTTGCCCTACTGCAAGCAGCACCAAATGTTATTGTGCACCAAATATCAATTAAACCTTTTAGGTTTGATGATGCTCGCAACGCAGCCTTAGCACTAATACCTGATGACATAGATATTTGTTTATCACTTGATATGGACGAAATCCCTGAAAAGGGTTTCTTTCACACTGTGCGTGAGACGTGGGAACCTGACACGGACCGTGGTTGGGTTTGGTGGGACACCGGTAACAAGTGGCGTAACAATAATAGATTGCATCGCAGGCACGGGTATCGTTGGATTAAACCTTGTCACGAAGTAACTTTTAAATATACACCGGGTGATGAAAAAACTTTAGAGTACGATTTGACAGTGTTTCATAAACCTGATGACAGTAAGGCTAGAAC
>Ga0208787_1000741_pt1 | contig 14898 bp, 13 predicted proteins | sample Wag4_2014_7_11_FD_187362 | JGI IMG/M metagenome (GOLD analysis project Ga0208787, IMG submission 187362) | Fresh water microbial communities from Ohio, USA - Utica-2 Time Series HT 2014_7_11 (SPAdes) (version 2) | ecosystem: Environmental > Aquatic > Freshwater > Water tank | place: USA: Ohio... | reverse complement strand
TCTACGTGGCCCTGTTTATAGGGGGCAGGTCACTATTAATGGGGGCAGGTCAGGACCTATTAATGGGGGCAGGTCACCTAAGAGGCAGCCCCCCGTTGGTTGTTCGCGCGTGCCCCACAGCCCGCCTCGAATTAACAACCGGTGACTTCGCTGCGCCGTAGTCACTGCTAAAACCGCCTCAATCCCAACCCTAAGCCATGGCCCATAGCTCTAAGCTGTACTCAGGCGAAATGACATGGCCTGACTACACGCCAGAGTGGCAGCGGCAGAGATAGGACTTACGGGCGGGCTCTACGAGTTAGCATCTGCCATCAAACCCAGAAACGTCTCGAAGATGAAATCCTGGTCAGCGTCCGTCAAAGTCAGTGAAGACGGGAAGGACAAGCCTTGCCTTGACACAAAGTTACTAGTCGAAAGGCCTGGGGAACGGGTGCAGTGACGGTACGGGGGCATCTCACTGAGAGGGAAAAAGACTGGCCTTGTTTCAATGCCAGCCTCTAACAAATTGGTGCATATAGTATCTCGGGAAGTCCCTTCTACCAAAACAATTGTAAATAGCCAGTTTGAGTGAATCTCTCCTTTGGCTTGTCTCGGTAGATAGGAGATACCGGCACACTCCTTGAGTCCCTCTCGATAGCGTTTAAAAATTCTAATCTTCTTTTCTAATATGGTCTCGAATCTCTCCATCTGGGCGACTCCCACAGCCGATTGAAGGTTCGTAAGCCTATAGTTAAATCCAATTTCATTGTGCCAATACCGCCTTGACGGATCCATTCCGTGATCCCGAAGGATCTTGGCTCTATCATAATCAGCCGACTTTTTAAATAAAATCATTCCCCCTTCACCAGTGGATATAGTTTTATTTCCAAAGAAACTGAAAGTCGCGGCGTCCCCAAAAGTGCCAACAATTTGGTCATTAATGCGACTGCCTATGGCCTCTGCACAGTCCTCTATCACTAGCAAATTATATCGATCCGCCAATCGCCCTACCTCAGCCATATTGGCGGGTTGGCCGTAAAGGTGAACTGGGATAATTGCCTTGGTTCTTGGGGTAATTAGCTTCTCAACCTCATCAGTATCCATGCAAAGCGAATCAGCACTAATTTCCACCAAGACTGGCCGGGCGCCACAATAAAAAACCGCATTCGCTGTTGCCGCGAAAGTAATGTTGGGAACGATAACCTCGTCACCATCCCCAATTCCTAGGGTATGTAACGCAAGATGCAGGGCGACAGTGCCATTCGAAACGGAAAGAGCGTGGCTATTGGGGTGCAACGCCTCGAAAAGCTCTTCAAACCTCCCTACATAAGCGCCCTTGGAGGAAATCCAATTCGTCGCTACACAGTCGCTTAGATATTCGAACTCTCTTCCTGCTAGCTGCGGCTCAAGAACGGGGATGCGATGTGAACGTCTCTGGTCGGCAACATCAACTAAGTTTCCTGATGCGTCAATCAGCGGTATTATCCGTAGGGCCTTAGAGAAGGTTTTTCTTATAAGGTTATTGTCACTGGTCACTGGTAAAGCGACAAAATTTCTATTCATTGCATTTGTAATCGGCGAGTCGACTGTGTTGGGCCCCAGTAGTGCACGCCGTAGGTCTCCATCCGTAGCAACGCCCAGCAGTCTGCGTCCTTCGGTCACAAAAACTATCCCCAGCGAATTTCTATTGATGCACCCCAAAGCATCTCGAATGGTTCCGCTTGACTGGACTGTGATATCAATCGGCAAATTCATTTTTTACCTGGCAGCACATAACATTCGGTAGGCCATATCCACCTGCTGTTTGAGTTCACCGGCCGGGACTCCGTATACTTCGATGCTGTAGTAGTCAAGATCCCTTCGAAGATGTGGCCAAAACCAGGACGTCTCGCTTATGCTCATGTTTGAGTCAGCGGTCCCATCGTTGTCACTGAGGTGATACGCACGTATCCAACCATGGCACTGTCTGAGAAATTCCACAGGATCGAATCCTAAGGATGCGGCAGAAACCTTCAAATGAGCAACATCCACCAATAGGCCGACGTTATCAGAGGTTGCCTTCATGACTTCAATACACTCCGATGCAGTGGTCATAAGGAAAGGGTCGCAACCAAATCGCTCATGGCTCCTCTGAGAGAGTACGTTATTCTCTATAAGGAGACTCACCCCCAATGATCTCGCTTGAACGTCAAGCATGTTTATGGCCTCAATGAACTGATTAAGTCCCCTGGCCCTCGGAGTGAGATGCTGACGCCGAGGGGTTTTCCCTAATTCACCAATTTTTGGGTCGAAAAGAAACCCAGCATGAAAACTATAAATGCCGCCCCCATGTTCTCTCGAAAAGGGTAGGGCATCTCTTACGTGACGCCTACTTCGCTCAGATATATTCTCATCCGCTGAAGCGAGATTGAGGACGAAAGGTGTAGCTGGGGGGGGGAAGTAATTGTGGACTCTAAGGGAAGCTGACTTGCTAATGGCCGCTAGCCTCGACAATTGATCCTCTTGAAAAAGCCCTCCGGACAATTCAATTCCTTGAATCTGATGGCTCAAAAACTCCTCGCAAGTCATCAACGCGGACCTGTCAGGAAATCCCCCTGTGGAAACAAAAATCACTTTACCCTCATTGGGTTACCGAAGCCCCTTGAGCCAGGCTCTAAAACGTCCTTCAACACCACTGAGCCCGCCCCTACGACCGTGCCGTCTGCTATTGAAACGCCCCCGCCTACTGCGGCATTTGTGCCAAGAAATACCTTAGAACCCACAAACGACCGCCCGCAGACCACCGCATGGGGGGCGAACTGCGAAAAGTCACCGACCGAAACCTCATGCTCCAGGTTGGCGGATGTATTTACGATACAAAAGCTCCCGATACTAACTGACGGCCCGATATTCGAAAAAGCACCCAAGAAATTGCCAACACCCAATGATGCTGAGCTACTTACATAACTGAGGGGATGAATGACGTTTGCATACTTAACTTGGAATTTCTTCAGGGACTCGCTCACATGAAATCGTTCATGGTTACCCCCAATCGCAACGAAAAACCAGTAATCCTCCCGCTCGAACATGGGGATCATCTCGGCCCCCCCGATTACTGGGACTCCAAGCACCTCCTCAGAAGTTCCGTCGAACTTTAGGTCGACAACTCCCTCAACTATCCACTCCTTAGATGCATAAGCCGCATCGATAACAGCACGCGCATGCCCGCCGGCCCCAACTACTATGAGCCTCTTCATATCAAATCATCGTATGTAAGAAGGGTGCCCATCATTAGGTCTCTGGCCACAACTCGACCAACAACATTCCTTATCTCCGACGGCTTTAGTCCACTACCCGGCCGCTGAAGAAGTAGGTCAGACTCGGCTATTACCTCGCCAGCAAAAAAATCCCTCTTTAAGACAATGCTCTTCCTCGAAACTGCCGCCATCTCACGCTCCTCCTCTTGAATTCTTTTGACGCGACTGCCGAGCATGGACTCCGCCCTTCGCAGCGATTGACAGAAATTAAGAAACTCGTCGGGCGTGGCGGATGCAAAATGATCTGGTCCAGGCAAACTTTTACTGATGGTGATGTGCTTCTCGATTACCTGTGCACCGAGTGCTACTGAGAGAACTGCCGCTTCACACCCAACGCTGTGGTCGGAAAAGCCGACATCGCAATCAAATGCGGACCGCAGGGTTTCTATCACTCTGAGGTTCAGGCTCCGATCTGAACAGGGATAATTTGAAACGCAATGCATTAAGGTAACTTGTGAGCCTCCGGCACGATCATAAATATTAAAAACCTCTTCCACTTCGCCCAAAGAAGCCATGCCGACAGATACGATCACGTCCATCCCAGCTGATGCGATATATTTGTGCATGAATATATCAGTAATGTCTGCAGATGCCGTTTTTATTATTGGAACTTTTAACTCCTCGACCAAAAACTGCGCACTGAGAACATCATAAGGAGTCGAAAGAAAGGTTATACCAACTTTATCGCAGTATGCCTTGAGGAAATGGTGATCATCGTAGCTGAGTTCCAGCCTCTCCAACATGGCACGGTGAGACTCACCGCTAGGAGAGTTTGTCTCTTGATAACTTGCCTTGGGCGTCGCCCCGCTCGCAAGCCGAACGGCTGAAAAGGTTTGAAATTTTACCGCGCTAGCGCCAGCAACTCTCGCTGCGTCAATTAGTTCCGTAGCAAGCCCCAAATCCCCATTGTGGTTCACCCCGACTTCGGCTATGATAAATAAGGAGTCATTGGTTTCTACATCGGGCCGTAAACGCGCGTATTTGTTCATCGCCTTATTAACACTTTTAGGTAAGTTGGGGCATAACGCCTACGATGGATACGGACCATTCAGCGGCCCAGAGTGAATGGTCCATACTTAATTTTAGCATGCACTCGGGAAAGGCGCAGATGCCCAATTACCTAACAAGCCGCAATCGCAAGAGGCGCGTAGTTGTACTGCATGGTCACACTTCCATTGAAGTTTTTCACAGTCTAACACCTCTATTGCGAACGGCGGAGGCGACGCGTGGTTTCATAGAATGGGAATTCCAGGACTATACCACATCGAATATTTTTAAAGCTTCTGGGGATATTTTGATTCTTGTAAGGCGCTACCACGGATGGCGTCAAACAAGGATTGAGATGGAGGCCGAGCTTGCAAGGTTACGACGAAGCTTTGGAAAAATAATATACTTCGACGACTCAGCCGCAACTTCGATTGTTTTATTCAACATATTTGATTATGTTGACGAGTATTGGAAACGTGCAGTATTCAAAAATTATGAAAACTATAATAAGGATTTATATGGTGGCCATCTATTCAGCGACTACTACCATCGAAATTATGGCGTCGAAGATGGAGGCGTGAGCTCCGATTTTCAGCGAAGCGAAGGCGTAGATTTTAAGAAACTGCGGGTCGCTTGGAATATTGGGCTGGGCGCCTTGCCGACCTCCGCTCCTAAGTTGATTAACCAACGGTACTCCACAATAAGGCGGGTTTTAACAGGGCTCTCTATTTTTTCATCTTGGAAATTAATATCACTTACTTTGATGGAATATTTTAAGGGCATGGAACGAGCACTCGAGGCTGATCCGGGATTCGATAGAAGACGTAACTTATTTTCATCACGGTTCGAGAGTGAAAACTACAAACCCTCAATTGGCTATCAAAGGCGACTAATGTGCCAAATAATTGAGGGGGATGCCTCCCACCTGACGGGGAGAGTTGGGCGGTGGGATTTCACGACTGAGACCTTCCAGGTTCGTGGTGTGTTGTCTCCATTTGGTTGGGGAGAGGTGTGTTACAGGGATTTCGAGGCGGTGCTTGGTGGTGCAGTGCTAATCAAGCCGGATATGTCACACGTTGACACCTGGCCAAACATCTTTACAAAAAATTCATATGCGCCGATATCTTGGGACCTAAGAGAGCTGAAGTCACTGTCGCCTGAGCAAGTTCAAGAGGCCCCTGTGCTCGAGGCTAAAGGTATTTACTTAGAGGCCCTATCGGGGCAAGTGGCTAGGGTGCGAGGACTGCTCGGGTTATGAATTTATTAATATGTACTGTTTTTGATATCGACGTCCCCTGTGCGGGTCTGAACCGAATTGGGAGAATGTCGAAGGGCCTCCAAGGATTCGGTGTGACGTGCATAACGGTGGTGGGCGCTGGAAGTCAAAGGATTACCAGAGGCCATTGGGAACGAATATCACAGGACAAACAACAATACATTTTGTACGACAAGCAGGATTTTTCCCGCTTTGGTCATTGCAATGCTATGCGTATTGCGAAGACGTCGGCCGCCTTTTACCGTGCCCATCTTGCGGAGGTAATCCAATCCGAGAAAATTTCCGGTGTACTCGTTTATTCGCCTCAGCATCAACTAATGGCGCCTATCCTCGAGGTGTGTCGGCAGGTGGGCATCTTTGTGTTGGCGGACTGTGGCGAGAATTTTTCTCCATCCTTGAAATTCTTACTCAATGGGGTCTACCTTCAGCAACGACGGTTTATTTCTACCCAGCTAAGACAACTCGATGGCGCTCTAATTAACTCCCCCGAGTGGGAGCAGCACACAAGGCCAGTCAAACTTAAAACCTGCTTGGCGCCAGGCTTTATTGAAGAAACTGAGGTCCGTCGTGTCGCACCGGCGACCAATATGGGCGCTCCATTCAAGATAACCCTAATGGGGAAATTCTGTGGAAGAGAATTGCCGATAACCCTAATCCTCGCCCTAATGAAATGCCACAGGCTAAGGTTAGACTTTGTTGTGCAACTTATTGGAACGGGAAGAGGCGGGGCGTTGGAACGCTTCTGGATCTGGATTTTGAGGATGGTTTTGCCGTCTGAAAAACTGATCGTATTTGGTTACCTTGCTAATGAAGAGAGAAATCGAATTTTAGCTTCTAGCGACCTTTTTGTTATGCTGAGACGTCCGAACAAAGAAACCGCATACATTTACCCGTCAAGGGTTTCAGAATATCTAGTAAGTGGCAATCCCGTAATTTTAACCCAGACCGCGTCTTTAAAGGATTTTTTTAAGGTTCGTCACGGTGTGTTTTTTATATCGGATCGAAACGATCCCAATGAGATATCTAGCCTAATTATTCGGTTGAATGCTCGGAGAGGGCTTTGCTTTAAGTCCGGGTTGCGCGGTACTCGGTATGCATTGGAAAACTTCGGGTCATTCGAAGTATGTGGGAGAATAGCGACGTTTTTGTCAAAACTATGAGCACCGCGTCTCCTCAGTCACCTGTGCGTTATCGAATGGTACAGCGTTCCGTTAGGATCGGGGCGCTCCGCGCTCTAATTTAAGGTCTTAATAATCATCCGGGAGTGTTGTGTGCGAACTACCTTGTGCCGTGGACAGCAACAGTTAGCATCGAACATTGTTTTGATTGACGGGTTTTCCGGCTCCGGTAAGGCACTTATTGGCGGTTTTTTCGGGCATCTTCATCGGGCGGAACAGTGGCAAGTTGATGATGTTTATGAATATTTGGCCATTTTGAATTACATTGGTGAGTTGTCTACTGAATCGCTTTCCGCATTACTCAAAACAAAGTCGGATAAGGCCTTATACAATTTGCGGATTGGCCGAAATGTCAATTTTCGTCCATCGGACCTATCCTCACCATTCAACGACGACCTTCATGAAAAGTACTTAAAGAGACTGACTTCCTGTGAGGGCCAACCCGTAGTTGATGACATCAGGGCTAGCGACCCCATTCTGCCGCTAAATATTCATTTTATTTTCGGATACTCAGACGCACTGTTAACCGGATTCGGGGATAGGCTCAAGCTATATATATTAATGTTACGACATCCATTAGCGTTGATCGAGGCTTGGCACTGCGGGGGTTGGGTTCGGAGAGTCGGTAGTGATAGTCGCGAATTCAATCTGTGCATAGCGCATGGAAAATTCCGGCTGCCGTGGTATGCGCGAGAGTATGCTAGTCTCTATCTGTCAGCCACAGATATGGAACGAGCCATTCTTACTGTTCGAGAACTGTACGTTCGGTGTTTCGCTATGTATCGTGCACTTGATTTGGACCTCAAGCGGAAGGTCCTCCCCATTTGTTTCGAAGATTTCGTCTCCCATCCGGAGGCATATGTCGACAATATCTGCCACAGGCTGAATACAGTCAGGGCACCAAGTTTCGGATCTCGACTATCCAGCTTGATGGGCAATAGGGTGAGAGAGGAGCCGACTGATTGGTTTGCCTTTTTCTCGAACAAATATCGACTTGAGTTGACGTCGGCGTACAGGGGAATGATTTTGGACCTGATTGATAGCTATGAGAAATTCCGTAATGAAGTGAGAATGTTTACTGATTAAAGAGGTTGCAGAATGAGCAGTCGTGTTAATATAAAGTTCTCTTTTTGTTCGAACTCTTGGCAATACGTTGATGGGGGTGTTTGTGGCATCAAACTACACTGTTCGAGCAATTAGAAATGTCCTCCCCTACCGAGTTCAGTGGATTTTATTTTTTCTCTACGGATGTTTAAAAAGGCCTTTAAAAAGCTACTCCCAGAAGGGCGAGGATGCAGTTCTGGATTGTTATTTTGGGCGAAGAGGCGATCTTTACTACCTTGATATAGGATGCTTTCATCCAGTCTGGGCTTCAAATACTTACTTGTTTCATCGGCGAGGCTGGAGGGGTGCAGTTGTTGATATTGACAAGGACAAGTTACGTAGTTTCAGATTTCTGCGTAGATCGCGAGTTGTAGCAATATTTGCAGCAGTAGTTGGAAACCCTGTGGCAGCGGAGACCGTGCCTGTCTACAAGTTTAAGAACTACTCTGGCTGGTCGCTAATAGATACGCTTGACAAGAACACTGCGGACATAAACAGGAGCAAGGGGTGGGGGGATTACAGAGTTGAGTCAGCCCCGGTTGTGGATATTAACTCATTGTTGCAATCACTCCCCCCCGTTAATTTTTTAAATATTGACGTGGAAGGTATCGACAAAGAGATAGTGGCTAGTATCGATCTGACGAGATTTAAAATTGACGCAATACTTTTCGAGGATCTCCGATGCGATACAGTAAGCGAAAAGGTGGAAAATCACCTTATTAAGCATGGATATAGGCCCCTATTTAGGAGTGGCGGGGGCCTTTGTTATGTCCTGTCCAGACCTTGAAATCACGTCAGGCGGGAAATTAGAAGATAACGAGAAATAAAACTGTCACTTCAAACATCGTTACACAATTCGGCGAGGGCGGTTGAATACTACTCTGCACATTATTTCTGGGCTTGGTGATGGGGGGGCCGAGGGGGTCCTCTTTCGGCTTTGTTCAAATCATCACCTCCGAAGACATATCGTAATTTCTATGATGGGGGATGGAAAGTATGGACCGATGCTGCGGGAGAGGGGGGTTGAGGTACACGTGCTGAACATGCCGCGCGGGAAGGTTACCCTGCACGGACTCTATCGCTTGTACTGTTTGATTCGGCTCCACCGTAATGTGGTTTTACAGACCTGGATGTACCACGCCGATTTCATAGGCGGCATCATGGCAAGGGTTGCCGGAGTGAGGTACATATTTTGGAACGTGCGAAACTCCGAATTGAAGAGAGGCGTCTCGAAGGGCTCTACCCTACTTATCGCTCGGCTTTGCCAAATTTCTAGTGCGCTAGTTCCGACGTCTATTATTTTTTGTGGCGCTAACACACGTAATGTCCATCTGGCTTTTGGTTATCGAGGTCGCTCAGAAGTCATTCATAATGGTTTCGATTCCGATGTCTTTAACATAAGTTTGTCGCATCGTCTAGCGTTTCGGAGCGAATGCGGCGTCTCTCTGAGCACCCCCCTTATAGGAATGGTTGCACGTTATGATCCCCAAAAAGATCATGATACGTTCCTAAGGGCCCTGGAGATATTGAAGCAGCAAGGATTCTTTTTTAAATGTTGTTTCGTTGGTTGTGGGATTGTTGGAACAGATTCTTCGTTGAGGGTCAAAATTTCTGAGCTAGGGCTTACGGATTTCGTAATTCTGCTTGGACAGAGGTCGGATATTCCAGTCGTAATGAATGGATTGGATATTCACGTGTTGTCAAGCTCATTTGGCGAGGGGTTTCCAAATGTGGTCGCTGAGGCAATGTTGTGTGGAACTCCGAATGTTGTTACAGATGTCGGCGACGCAAGTCACATAGTGGGGAACAGCGGCCGAGTAGTGAGGCCCAGTTGCCCATATAGTTTGGCGTCTGGCATCGGCAGTCTGATCTCGCTCAGATGTGATCATCCCGAAGCCTGGGCGTTGCTCCGTTTAGAAGCAAGGTCCCGGGCTGAAAAGAATTTCGGTCTGTCTAGGATGATTGAGCTATATGAGTCGGTTTGGAACAATTCGATCCGGTCTTGAATTTGGCCGGGTAATTCGGTTATTTCGGGCCTTCGTACCACTTAGTGCTTACCTGGACATGCGAGATTGCCCTTCAGTCTGTTCCAGTTTTCAAAGGTGAATATGAAATTACTCGTAACAGGAGCGAGCGGCTTTGTCGGCAGTTTATTCGTGAAGTATGCGTTAAATCAGGGTTTCAAAGTCAGAGTGGTTTCCCGTGATCGACGGAGTGTGTCCAACGGGCTTCAGGTGGATGTTCACGAGGCTGATTTGACGAAAGTGTCGGATTGGAGTGGGCTCTTAGATGGTATAGATTGCGTCGTCCATGCTGCGGGCGAGGTTTCTAGCCCGAGGCTGATGCATCGCGTTAACTTCGAGGCCTCTGTTGACCTCTTTCAAGCTGCGAATAGGCATGGTGTCAGACGTTGGATTCAACTTTCGAGTGTTGGAGCTTACGGAACGAACAGAAGAGGCATTGTTACGGAAGACGTACCCGATGCGCCCGAAGGGGTATACGAGGTATCCAAGTCTGAGTTTGATCAATATCTGCTAAATATACCCTCAGGGTTATCTATGGATGCGTTTATCTTGAGGCCCAGCATAATCTATGGGCCAGAGATGCGCTCCGATATCTTACGTAAATTGATATTTCATATTCGTCAGGGGACATTTACATATATAGGGCCACCCGGTTTTTACGCGAATTTCGTGCATATTGATGATGTTGTTCGGGCCTTGTCGCTATGTGTGACGACGCCGCTGTCCGGTAAAAGGACTTATATCGTTTCGGATCATTCAACTCTCGAAGAATTGGTTGCGTCTCTTGCGACTGGTGTTGGTGTCATGCTTCCTAGAAGAAGGGTCCCTTTGCGACTCGCGAGGTCCTTAGCGAGTGCTATGAAATGGCTGCCCGCCTGGCCCCTTACCGAGGAAAGAATTAGAGCTCTCACGTCCATCAACATCTACGGCACAGAAAAAATTGAGACTGAACTCCACTGGAAAGTAGAAGTCCCAATCTCGGTTGGTATGAGGGAGTTCGGACGAAGTCAAGCCTTATGAAACCATTAGTGCTATTCGTGACCTCGCATCCGTTAAGTATTCAATCATTTTTGCTGCCACATTTCCGTGTTTTGAAATCGGAGTACGACATCAGGGTAATGGTCAACACTACAGCCCCGTCCATATCTCCGATCGCGGATGATGCGCTAGTCGAACATTTACCGATACGTAGGAAACTCTCCCCCTATTACGATTTATGGGCTCTTCTCAAACTAACTTTAAGAATTTACAGACTAAAGCCTTTGGTTGTGCACACCATAACACCGAAGGCTGGCCTGATTGGAATGCTGGCTGCGTGGCTTGCATGCGTCCCATTGCGCGTGCACACCTTTACTGGTCAGGTTTGGGTGACTCGAACGGGATTTGTACGCTGGTCTCTTAGATTAACGGATAGATTGATAGCGGTCCTTGCCACTAATGTGGTGGTTGATAGCCGGTCACAGTGTCGTTTCTTAATTAATGAGGGGGTGATTGATCCGTCGACTGCCGTTGTTCTCGGGCGGGGATCAGTCTGTGGCGTCGACATTTGGAGATTTGTACCAGCGTTCAGTACCAGAGCTCGCATTCGCGCGCAGTTTCGGACGTCAAATAATGCAATTGTCTGCCTCTACTTGGGGCGATTGAGCCGGGACAAGGGGTTACTTGATCTCGCTCGTGCGTTCGAGTGTGTGGCAACTCGCCAGCCAAGGGCTCAACTTTGGATCGTTGGACCTGAGGAGGATCTGTCGTATTCGGAAATTGTAGATCTTATGCCGCTAAACAGAGGAAGACTACGACGGGCAGACTTGACCGAACGTCCGGAAACATTTATGCAGGCCGCCGACCTATTCTGTTTGCCAAGCTATAGGGAGGGGTTTGGGTCCACCGTCATTGAGGCGGCTGCATGCGGCGTTCCGGCTCTTGTATCACGGATTTATGGGTTAGCGGATACGATCATCGAAGGAGAAACCGGCTGGATGCATGAGCCCGGCAATGTGGTGGAACTTGTAGAAATACTCGACAAGCTGCTTTCTCGCCCGGAAGAGGTCAAAGAGAAGGGGAAGAAAGCAAGAGAGTTTGTTACAAATACCTACAGCCAAACGACTGTAGTTGAAGAGATGTTCCAATTCTACCGGCGACTTACCGCCGATTGGAATAAACCATGATTAAAAGAATAGTTGACATCTTTGTGGCTGCCTTATCGCTACTATTGCTTTTTGTTCCTATCGTCTTTATATCGGGAGTGATACTTTATTCTATGGGAAGGCCAATACTATTCAATCAAGATCGCCCCGGATTTAAGAAAAAAACCTTTAAGCTAGTTAAGTTTAGAACAATGACAGTAGATCGGTCCCCGGACGGGGCATTGCTACCAGACTCGCAGCGTTTGACCAGCCTGGGTCGACTTCTCCGTTCAACATCTTTGGATGAATTGCCAACTCTTTGGAATGTACTGAAGGGTGATATGAGCCTTGTTGGTCCAAGGCCGCTATTGGTAGAATACCTACCGCTGTACTCAAAGGAGCAGGACAGAAGGCATGAAGTAAAACCAGGGATTACTGGTTGGGCCCAGATTAACGGGAGAAATAATATCTCATGGGAGGACAAGTTTAAACTCGACGTTTGGTATGTTGATAATTCTTCATTTTTGCTGGACTTAAAAATATTGGCGGTTACAATATTAAAGGTAATTAAACGTGAGGGTATTACCAAGGACGGTGAGGGGACGGTAAATAGGTTTAAAGGTACCTACTGAGAAAGATCCAATTTGTTAAAAAGGGGTCCACAAGGTAGAATACTCGAAAAATTCATCATAAGGTATGCGAGAGTCGTTTAAAACCAACAAGCAATCACAAAAAATTGCCATCTAAAGACAAAACGATATTTTTTCAAGTCGCATAAGTCATTTCAACTCCACCAATACGTCATGCATCGATCCCCGCCCTCCTGCTGGCCATCATACTCACCTGATGAGATCAATGCCGTGCAAGCCGTCTTGATCTCAGGCAAGGTCAATTATTGGACCGGAGAGCTTTGCCGAAACTTTGAGGACGAATTTGCTCGTTGGGTTGGTTCAAAATTTGCTGTATCGCTCATGAACGGCACTGTTGCATTGGAGTTGGCACTAAGAGCCTTGGGTGTGGGACATGGTGATGAGGTCGTTGTGACGCCTCGCAGTTTTATAGCATCGGCCGCTTGTGTTTTAAATGTCGGCGCAACCCCGGTTTTCGTCGATGTAGATCTTGATTCTGGAAATATCACGCCCGAAGGAATCACTATGGCGTTAACGACCAAGACAAAGGCGGTGATATGTGTTCACCTTGCGGGGTGGCCATGCGATATGGATCCTATTATGAGCCTTTCAAGAGAGCATGGCTTTTACGTAATTGAGGATTGTGCACAGGCTCATGGGGCAAAGTATAGGGGGCGAAGTGTTGGGAACATCGGCCATATAGGTGCGTGGAGTTTTTGTCAGGACAAGATTATGACCACCGGAGGCGAGGGTGGAATGGTTACGTGCAATGACGAGTCGCTATGGAGCAGAATGTGGGCATACAAAGACCATGGTAAAGATATCGAACTTGTTAAGCGGAAGCCGAGTGGAGCGGGGTTTAGATGGTTACATGGTAGTTTTGGAACGAACTGGCGAATGCTGGAAGTACAGGCTGCAATCGGGCTGATTCAATTGGGAAGAATGTCGGCCTGGACGAGAGGTCGGACTTACAACGCGATGATTTTAAGGGATGCAATGCTACCCTTTAGCGGGGACTCGGGAATTGTACGAGTTCCGAGCGTTAAGTGCAGGAGCTGTGTATCCAGTCAGTGTGAATGTGTCCACGCTTACTACAAATTTTACGCATATCTGAAACCTGAAAATCTGCGCCCAGGTTGGACGAGAGATCGGGTTGTTGAAGAAATGAACTCCAGTGGGGTGCCTTGCTTCACAGGTTCCTGCCCTGAGATATATCTTGAAAAATCATTTGCCTGTACTAACTACCGACCGTCAAGTCGTTTGCCGAATGCAAGGAAATTGGGCGATACCTCCCTAATGTTTCTGGTTCATCCTACATTGACAACTGACGAACTAAATAGTGCAGTAGATTCGATTCAAAGAATATTAGGGATGGCCGTGAAGTAACGCCCTCGGAAAAGAAAATATGCCTAGCCGACTTAGTAAAAGCGCTCGTAGTGCTTTCTACCCTATCCTCGTGTATCCCAGGTATGCAAAAAAGGCATTAGCGTTAGCGATCGATATCTCACTGTGCGTCATATCAGTATGGATAGCGAGTTCTCTCCGCCTCGGTTATTTCGTTGAATTGAGCCAAGGTATCTGGATGGCAATGTTTTTGTCCGTAGCATTGTTATTGCCCGTATTTCACGCGCTCCGGATATACCGTGCGATCTTTCGATATTCTGGTTGGGCTTCCATGCTGGAGATTGCCCGGGGAATGGCCATCTACACGGTGCTTTATGCCGGGATGCTAACTGGGTTCGGTATTGACCAGGTCCCGAGGACAGTCGGTTTGATTCAACCTCTCATACTGCTTTTCTTGATCGCTGGGGCTCGGACGTTTGGACGCTACTGGATTGCGATGCTGCAGCGACATGAGCCCCGTAGAATGAATGTCCCGTGTGCGTTAATTTACGGCGCCGGTAGGGCTGGCAGTCAGTTGGCTTCTGCTTTAGAGAATGGTAACGATATAAGAATTGTTGGCTTTGTTGATGATGACGTAAATCTTCATGGGCACTTTCTCAACGGTAGACCAATATATTCTTGCACCGATTTATCTTGGGTTATACGAAAAAAATCTATCAGTCATGTATTACTTGCAATTCCCTCTGCATCCCGCAAAAGAAGACACGAAATACTTGATTCAATTAAGGGATTTCACGTGAAGGTTCTTACGCTCCCGAGTTTTGCGGATTTAGCCGATGGAAAGGTTACGATTTCCGACCTACGAGACCTCGATGTCGAAGACCTATTGGGTAGGGAGCCTGTACCACCGGTGGAGCCGCTAATGCGACACAACACGACAGGGAAGGTCGTTCTTGTG
>Ga0208787_1000739_pt1 | contig 14938 bp, 10 predicted proteins | sample Wag4_2014_7_11_FD_187362 | JGI IMG/M metagenome (GOLD analysis project Ga0208787, IMG submission 187362) | Fresh water microbial communities from Ohio, USA - Utica-2 Time Series HT 2014_7_11 (SPAdes) (version 2) | ecosystem: Environmental > Aquatic > Freshwater > Water tank | place: USA: Ohio... | reverse complement strand
GGATATTGGATGTCAATTGACTTGAAATCGGGTCTTCAAAATGAGGTTTGTTATTGGAGCATAGATGATTTTTATGCAAAGCCAAAATTAACGCTGAGTGATGCCGAAGCGATAATTCAGACAGAATCTATCATGAAAAAGGCATATGCCTACCGCATGGTCTCGGATGTTCCGGTCGGAGTTTTTTTAAGCGGTGGATACGATAGTTCAAGTGTAGCAGCCCTGCTGCAAGCTGAGCGAACAGAAAAGCTAAAAACATTTACAATAGGTTTTCAGGAAGCCACCTTTAATGAAGCTCCTGAAGCCAAAAAAATCGCGAATTTTCTTGGAACGGATCACACAGAATGGTACGTATCTGCAAAAGATGCGGCAGCAGTATTACCCTTGTTACCTGAAATCTATGATGAGCCATTTGCAGACAATTCAAGTGTTCCAACAGTTTTGGTTAGTCAGCTCGCGTCAAAGCAGGTAAAAGTAGCTTTGAGTGCTGATGGAGGGGATGAAATTTTTGGAGGATATAACAAGTTTATACAAGCCCCAAATTATACCGTTACAATACCACATTGGCTTCAGGAGGTAATGAGCAATGCTATGTCACTGATAAAGCCTGATCACCTTCCTTTTTTCAGGAACAGTTATAATTTTGCTACCCGGTATGAAAAGTTAAAGCTCATCTGGAAAGCAAAAGATCCTGTTCAGGCAGTAAGATATATCAGTCAGTATATAACTGAAAAGGAAGTCAGTTCATTTCTTGGCGTTGAGTTTGAACGTTATGTAACGGAATTTGATAGAACTCGCAACATCGTTAACCGTAATGATGTCGTCAACGACTTGCTTGCGCTGGACTTCAAAACTTTTCTTGTGAGTAACAACCTTAATAAAGTTGACCGTGCAACAATGTCTGTAGGGCTGGAGGGACGTGAGCCGATGCTTGATGCAAACCTTGTGGAATTCCTTACTCAGTTGCCAGGGTCATTTAAGATCCGACAAGGTAAAACTAAATGGTTACTGAAGGAGGTGGTGCATCGTCATATTCCAGTGAAATTGATGGAGAGGCCTAAAAAACCATTCATTGCACCTCTTACGGTTTGGTTTAAGGATGAATTGAAAGAACTGCTAGCGTATTATTTATCTCATGAGAAACTGGCTAAAACGGGCTTATTTGATTCAGGTCCAATCGTTTTACTGCGTGATCAATACCTCCGGGGTGAAAAGATACAGTTTCAGAAACTGTGGCAGTTGCTTTCGTTTCAATTGTGGTACAGTAAATGGGTTGAAAAATTATAAGCTTCAAAATTTCTATTATGAAAAAAAATGTGTTAGTAACAGGTGGTGCCGGATTTATCGGTTCACACGTAGCCAGGTATTGCCTTGAGATGGGATTTGAAGTTATCGTGCTTGATGACCTCAGTGGTGGCTTTGAAGATCACATTCCTGAAGGAGCACATTTTATTCTGGGAAGTGTTACAGATCACCTGCTTGTAACAAATCTTTTTGAGCAGTACAGGTTTGAATATGTTTATCACCTTGCTGCATACGCTGCTGAGGGACTTTCTCACTTTATTAGAAGGTTTAATTACAATACCAATCTTATTGGCAGTATTAACCTCATCAATGAATCGGTTAAACATAAAGTTAAATGTTTCGTATTTACATCTTCCATTGCAGTTTATGGAAAAGGGCAACTGCCAATGACTGAAGACCTCAAGCCTGAACCTGAAGATCCGTATGGGGTTTCAAAGTATGCAGTTGAAATGGATCTGAAAGCTGCACACGAAATGTTTGGTTTAAATTATGTAGTCTTTCGTCCACATAATGTTTATGGAGAAAATCAAAATATTGGGGATAAATACAGAAATGTTATCGGCATTTTCATGAATCAGATTATGCAGGGTAAACAATTAACCATATTTGGTGATGGCATGCAAACTCGGGCGTTCAGTTATATTGATGATGTGGCAATACCTATCGCAAAATGTGTTGATGTGCCAGCTGCGTATAATGAAGTTTTTAATATTGGTGCAGACCAACCATATACAGTCAATGAGCTTGCTCAGGTAGTATGCGGCCATTTCAAAGTTGAAGCGAACATCAATTATCTTGCTGCCAGAAATGAAGTAATGCATGCATATGCAGACCATGCGAAGGCTCACAGGGTATTTGGAGCTCCAACAGGAATTGATCTGGCAGAAGGGATCAAAAAAATGGCTGAATGGGCAAAAGTAGTAGGTGCAAGAAAAAGCAAGGAGTTTGACAATATTGAAATTTCTGAAAAACTTCCTGATGGCTGGCAAATCATTTCCAAATAGTTGTCTGTGATTACTACCAAGCCGATAAGGGTTTTGCATGTTATCCGTCAGGGGCTCGTTGGTGGTGGTGAATCTCATGTGCTTACCTTGGTTGATAAATTGAATGACAAAAAGGTATCGTCTTATGTTTTGTCATTTACAGACGGACCAATGGTACAGCAATTGCGCGCCATGAATGTTCCGGTGGTTGTGATTCCAATTAAAAATTCATTGGATTGGCAACTCTACATAGCAGTTAGGAAATTCTTGATTGAAGAGCAGATTGATATAATTCATGCACATGGTTCACGTGCCTGTGCCTTTATCATATTATTAGCAAGACTTCTCAAAATAAAAGTAATCTACACAATTCATGGGTGGTCATTTCACCCTGATCAATCATTTTTGGTTAAGTTAATACGTAGAACAGCAGAAAGAATAATTACCGGTTTGACAGCACAGAATATTTGTGTTTCAGACTCAAATTTGCAAACCGGACAGGAATTATATTCATTATTTAAAGCACAAGTGGTTAGATATGGAATTGACTTGAAAAGATTTAGTCCTGACCGTAATCTTCAGACCTACAGGACGGAATGGGATGTACCAGATAATTCAATCGTTATTCTTTTTGCCGCCAGAATGACAATTCAGAAACAGCCACTTGTTGTTCTTAAAGCTTTTGAAATTGCGGCAAAGAATGACCCCAGACTTTACTTAGTCATGGCAGGTGCTGGTGAATTACTCGATGAAGTGCATATCAGATTAGATGAAATGGAATGTAGAAATCGGGTGCGAATGAGACCTTTTTACAAAGATATGCCTGGTGTTTTAAAGAGTGCAAATATCGTTGTTTTGCCTTCTCTTTGGGAAGGGCTACCGATAGCATTACTTGAAGCGATGGCTATGAGTAAAGTGATTTTGGCAACAGCCGTAGATGGTACAAAAGAGTTGATAGAAACAGGGAAGAATGGTATATTATTCAATGTATCAGCGGATATGGAAATTGATTTGGCTGGAGCGATCCTGGATGTTTCACAAAATGATATTTTATATCAAAGTCTTTCTGCCAATGCCCGTGAAACTGTTTTAAAAGTATATGATGCTGAAGTTATGGCTGGAAATATACGCAGCGTTTACGAAGCCTGTCTTAAAAACAAGTGATTATGGAATTCATAAGATTTACAGATGAAAAAAGGTTGAAGTTTATTGCCCAGACACTCGAGAATTCAATAATAGCAGGGGCTGAGGTACTTGACATTGGATGTGGAAACGGTGTGATAAGCAGAAGGCTTGGAGAAATGGGATTTAACGTTTTGGGCGTAGATGTTAGTGAAAAGGCGATTGCAAGGGCAAATAGCTTGAATAAAAATTCTAATGTCAGGTTTGAGGTTAAGAGTGCTGAGCAATTGGTGGCAGATGAAAAAAAGTATGCGGCAATTATTTGCAGCGAGGTCTTGGAACACCTGCATCACCCTGAAATGCTATTGAAAGTTCTTAGAAAAATATTAGCAGAGCATGGTGTGCTGATCGTTACAGTCCCCAATGGGCAAGGCGGTAGGGAACTTTTTGTGACAAAGCCAGTTCAGGCCTTGATGAGAAAATTTCCGCGTATCTGGGGATGGCTTTTAAAAGTTAAAAGTTTTTTGGGTTATCAAGGAACAACGGATCAAAGTGATGCAGATGATTTATCCCATATTCAATTTTTTACAGTGAACTCGCTCACTGCATTGGCTCGCAAGGGGGGATTTGAAATTATGTACTGGGGTAAGTCAAATTTCATTGAGGATGTTTTCCCAATATCATTTCTAACAAAGAGGATAAGAAATTTGCAAAAACTGGACTGTAAAATTACTGAATTGCTTCCTTTAAGGTTCACCGGAGGATTTTTGACAATTTGGAAGTAGGGAATTAGTAAATACCCCTCCCTTTCTTGGCATGTGCGTTGTTGGGTTTCAGCCTTACATCATCAGCAGGAAGATAGGATTTTCCATTATTGAATTTGATTATTCTCCAATATTTTTCTGAATCTGCATTCACACCAGGCTCTACATTTGTATTTGTTTTTGAACACAAATAGACTTTGGACTTCCAGGCAACAATTTCTCCGGGATCATATTTTACTAGATTTCCTTTTTGTTTACCAATGTTCAATTTGTCTGTCCATAATTCGAAAAAATTGAATCCATATCCATTAGTCGAATAGTTTTCAAATACAACCTGTTCAATGGTGGCAGTCTCATTCCTTCCTGTTAAATAACCAGATTCAAAGTTTGTAGAAAAAAAATCCTTTTTGGTGTTTCCCTTCATCCACCTATTATTATTTATAGTCCCCTTGCCAGCGTAACCTCCTATTATCATAAAGCTTGCTTCATCCTTGTCCTCATGCAATTTGTTGTATTGAAATCCTGAAGCAAGAAAATCATTATTTGAAATAGATAGATTCAATCCTTCAAAGTTAGCTTTATACGGGCCAATATATGCACCCAATCCGGACCTTGAAAAAAGGAAAAGGTTATTGGTTATGCTTATTTCTTTTGAGTTGCCCAGGTGATTATACCAATTTTCTTTTTCAAGGAAAATCTGAAAAAGGGCATTTCCGCCGTTGATTATTATGTTGTTGTAAAATTTTACGCCCCCTGACACAAAGCTTAGAGAAGCACCAAAATCTTGACTATCCATAAAGGATGAACGCCATTTCATTCCGCCATCCAATACATTGTTATGTATATTGGAGTGTCCAGCGGTTTGTACAAGCTGTAACGCGTCAAGCCCTGTTCTCAGGATTCTATTATTATATATTTCAACATTTCTGAAAACACCCTGATCGCCTTTAGTGGAAGTGTTTCCCATGTATATTCCTTCACCATTTGTATCATGGATATAGCAATCGTGTATTTTTATATTTTCACTGATGTATTTTTCATTATTGGCCTTGATTACATTCGAATAGCCACCATTTCCCGATTCTATGTATTCCAGTTCAAAATTTGAACTCATTTGTCGGGATTCAGTTCCCTTGATTTTTTTCGATGTTATTTCCAGTAGAAATTTATTTGTATTCAACCATTGGTTGTCTATGTATATGCCATACTTTCCCTGTGAATAGGCATATCCTGCCGCATGTCCTTTAAACTTGGGATCCCCGGTTTTCGCTTTTGCATCATATTTTCCAGATAACTTGAAGTGTTGTAATCCTGCTATTTTAATATGTTTAGTTTTGACCTGGCCTTTAAAATTTGTAATAATAATTGGCTTTTTTTCTGTTCCAGCTGTATTACATTCAATCCAAATTGCATCATAATCTCCCCCGGCAATCAGTATTTTTTGACCTGGTAACAATTTATCCTCAAATTTTTCACCAATCGAAATGATTTTTTTTTCATTATCTGTTCGGGTTGGACCAAGCACAATAAGGTCTCCAATGTTTGCATTGGGAATGGTTTTCAGATCGTCTGCAGCCGCAAACTTGATGTTATTATGCTGCCCGGTAACTGACAACAAAATCAGTTGAACTGCTACGTATATGTAAATGAAACGCCGCATCAAATTATTGTGGTTTCACCACTGCAACTTGTGAAATAGCAATATCCAGTGGCATGCCAAGAATTTCTTCTAGGTTATAAATTGCGTAATTTATCTCTTTCAGTAAGTTGATTTTTTTTGCCAGAAGATCATTGTATTTTTTTGTAGCGGCAGTAAATATTTCAAGGTCAACTTGATTGTTTTCAAACATTGTGTTTACACGGTCCAGTAATATTTTCTCATCCTGCAATAATGATTCTTGCAAAGCAAGGAGGTATTTATTGCTGATATAATCCTGATAATATACACGTATATTCCGTTTGATATTTAGTATGATTGTCTCCTGATTCAGTTTTGCCTGTTCCACGGCAATTTTTGATTTGTTTACGGCACTCTTATTCCCAGCGAACATACCAAGTGGAAGTGATAGGTTAATATTATACCTTGGCCAGAATGAATTTAATTGGTTGTTCATTCCAAGTGTTCTGGCAATAGTAAATTCATTGAGATTGAAATTCGGTGAAACATGGTTAAACCACATTGATTTTGCTTTTTTTACATCTTCCTGAGCCATTTCAACTGATTTCCCAGCAGACTGAATCATGAAGTTTTTAGCACCAAGTTCAGCTAATTTTTCTGCAACCGGATCCTGTAAACTGAAACCAGGGTTACTTATGTCATTGATTATTGACTGTGCTCCTGCATTCAGCGAAATACATAGAAGCATAAATGAAACTAACTTTTTCATGTTTTGTTATTTTGGGGAAGAGTTAATGATGTTCTTATAATGATTGCGGATGCTCCGTAAAATAAAAATGAGTCTGGGAATTGGCCAATTGCAACTTGTGCATATTGAGCAACTGAAAAAGTAAACACACACACCAGGCAGCTTGAAATAAGTAACTTAATTGATTTTTTGTTTGTGTTAAAATAAGTGGTTAGTCCAGTTTTTAGAATCAGATAATATTGAACGAGTAAAAGAATTAGTGCAATCCACCCTGATTCTGTGGCTGTTTTTAAATACCCACTGTCGGTTTCAAATCCGGCAAGGAAATGGTTTGGATTATTTTTTATTCCATTTCCTGATGTTGTGCCCAATCCACCACCCAAAGGATGAGTAAGCATGTAAGGCTGAATAGATTTTCTATTTACATCCCTAACATTTAGGGATGCTTCGTTGCCAAGATCAAATGCACTTCTGACCCTGTTTAATGTTGGATTGCTGTAAATAGGAATAACCATGATCACTGCAAAAGCAAACAGTAGAAATACACCTAACACTCTGGTGGCAAGTTTATTGACCGTAAGTAATAGAAAAAAACATGCTCCCGCTGAAAATGCTAAATAGGCTGTTCTTGTTCCTGAGAAGGCGAGAGACATCAAAGAGATTATTAGTAAAATAATGCATATAAGTGTATTCCTTGAAAATTTTATATTGCCAATGATACTCAATAATATACTTGCAGATGCTGCCATAGTAATCCCAAAACTTGAAGGATCAGAGAATAGCGAAAACTTTCGTTTAACCCCTGAAATCATGAATAGCAGTTTTTTTCTGGCTTCTGACCTCAAGATATAGTTCATTTCAAAATCCGCAAACCCAAAAAACTGTTGGATACATCCATAAACGGCAGCAATGATACAAAGTAAAAGTAAAAATCTGCTAAATAGATAATACTGTTTTATATTTCCCAGCCCAATATAAATCAGCAGGAAAAAGCAATAAAGTGATAGAAGTCTTTTGAATTCCATGATCCATCCCAGTTTTGATTCCATGGCAGGATTGACCACACTTATAAAAATATAAAGGAGATAAATCGTGAAAATAATTACAAAAGGATTTTTGAAAAATAGACTCAATGGGTTATCCTTAATTTTTTGTGAAGCCAACATTCCAAGGGTTGTAGTAAAAATTAGAATTTCAAGTCCTGTACCCCAAGGGATATCGCTATAGATGAGTCTGCTCAATGTAAAAATTATAAAGCCCAAGCACGTGCTTAAATATATTCCTAAAGTAAATTTATAAAGTGATATGAATGCAATTAAGAGTGACAAACAAATTCCTATAAATAAGAACCCTGTTTTTACCCCTGTTTTGTTCATCAGATAGATGAATGGAGCACACAAGATTACAGACAATAACAAAATATTGTTTTTGGCTATTGAGATATTGTATGTTGACGCAAACTTCAAACTAAAAAAACATTACTTTGGTAAAAATTAAAATAAAAAATAGCACAATAATTATGTTTATGAATAGATAATGCATTCTTGAATTGTTTCCAACAGGGTTTTTCATAATTTAATTTTGCATCAATGTATAAATTTTTTCAGTACAATTTTTCCAGCTATGATCTGCTGCAAATTTTCTTCTTTTGCAGATTTTATTAAAGTCTGATCTTTCTTCCAGCGCTTCTTCAATGCAGTTTTCAAATTCCCTCATATTATTATACAGATAAACATAATTCGAGAAGTTTGTCATAAAATCAGTATTTGTAGCAACGACAGGTTTACCCATATATAAGTATTCATCAATTTTTCTTGGATAATTACCTTCGGTCATACCGTTTTTCAGTTGTGGATTTATGCATACGTTAATATGTTGTATATATTTCCATAAATCAGTTTCTTTTTTAATGCCCAAAAAATATACATTGGGCAAATGGTGTAGTATAGATTTTTGAAATGGTGTGTCTTCGGGCCCAACAAAAATCCAGTTCCAATCTTTTCTTTTTTTGCAGATAAGTTCCAACATGCTTAGGTCAAGCCTGTAAGAAACAATATTGCCTATATAACCAATATTGGGTTGTTGATTGATGGGAAATTCTGCTGGCTTATCAATTTCGTCATCTTTGAATAGATCGAAATCACAACCTTGTCCAATGTCATGGCTATTTGCGTTTAATGGTTTTAATAGTTCAGCGAGAAAACGTGAATTTGCTACTATTAAATCTGCTTTTACTGCAATTTGTTCCTCGCATTGCTTCCCATGTTTACTGAAATAATGATGTGTTCGCAGGTTATCTCGGATGTAATAAATAAAAACAGCTGGTGAAATTAGGTCTTTGAGATATAAACCCCTGATAAAATCATTGTCAATGAATAATACAAGGTCTCTCATTCCTAGTTTTACAGTTGCATGTTTGATTTCTTTTGAAAGCCTCTTTCCGTTTATAAAATTGAAGTGTTGAAATGGTCTTGATGGAAGCCAATTGATTGACTCCATCACGGTTCGGGTATCCAACACATATAGATTAATCAGAGGGTTACCGATCCAATCACTCTTCGATTTTTTCTTGCCCTTTTTTATAAAATTTTTAAACTGACTTATTCTGTCTGGCGCTCTATTTACATAAAGAACCCTGTTTTGTTTTGCAAACTCCATAGCTAAATTGTAAGAGTTACTCCCTAGGGCATCTCCCCAATTTTGTAAACTCATCATAACTATATCCCGGCCTCTCATGTTCTATTTTTTAATTTCCAGTTCTTCGCTCGAAATTTTGTTTAGTACTGCTCCGATGAATTTTTCAGGGACTGTTTTGAAGAATTTAATTGACTCCTTGTCAGAATGTTTAATAATTAGACTTGCTGAGAATATTCCTATAATTCCTTCTGCATATTTTGCAAGTTCCTTTGTATCAGTGAAACCACTTAGGGGGGCACCCTCAAGTAGTATGAAATCATAAATTTTTAGAAGTTCTGGTAAATATTCCAGGATATTATCCTTGGGAAGTATTTCTGATGGGGTGTAATCTCCTCCGCGACATCCAATAATATCTACATTTTCAAATCGATTTGGACTGATGTATTTTGTTATGTCATCCTGTTCAATTTTACCAGATTTTACAACAATATTTTCTAATGTAGGTTTGGCGTTATTATACATTGTAAGATCATTGTTACAAAAGTTCGTGTCAATAATCAATACTTTTCGGTTGCTGAGACTGAGGCTTAGTGCTAGCGCCTGTATAAGTGTTGTTTTTCCTTGTTGTGGTTCAGTGCTGGTAAAGAGTATAACCCTCTTTCCGCTTTTCTCAATTTCATATCTGAACTTTCTGAAGAATTCTCTGAAAATATTACTTCTATTGGCTTGTTCCTGATTGAACCCGGTTATGTGATCTTTGAGATTTTTATCTTTTAAATCAATATAATTTATGGTTGCTAATAGGGGTAATCCGGTCATTCTGGAAAATTGTTCCGGATTCTTAATAGATTGATCAAGAAGGCCTAAGATAATAAAGAATATTGTACTGATAATTGCTCCCATGAGCCCGGATATTCCAATTATAATTACTTTATTGCTTGGCTCTGGATTTAATGCCGCTTGACCAAATAAAGTTTGTTTAAAATTAGAAATCCCAGTATCGGTAACACTACTGGCTTTTGTAGATCTTTCCTTTGCACTCATGTATTCACTTGTTGCCCATTCTATATCTTTATCAAGTTGTTCAAGTCTTGCAGCAGAGCTGTTGCCTGTTGTCTTTGTGTAAGCAGCTCCTGCAGTACTAGCAAGCTTTTGTTTGAAAAATGCAATTTTAGAAGTAGTTGATTTCAAACTTGCTTCCAATTCAATTTTTTTCTGGATCAATGAATTCCTAAGATTAACTTGGCTGCTCGTAGTTGCTGGAGTCGTTGTGTTTGGCGCCTTTGCAGCTATTTGCATTCTTTTTTGCAAATCATCCAGCTGAGCCTTTTTTAGTGGGTCATTCCCTCCCTCTTTCATGTATTTGTCATACAAATCATTATACTGACGTCTTATCTCAGCAAATTGTCTATTACTGTTTTCTGGATTAGGCGCATTCGTATTGACGGCGGGGAGACTTAATAACTGTGCTTCTATTTCAGTAACCTGATAATTGATGCTCTGCTCTCTTGCCAACTCTTCAGCAAGGCTAGTTTCGTATGAGCTTGCTTGTGTCATTTTGCTCGCACCTACAACATTTGGATCGATTTTTACAGAAAATGAATCGCGCATGAAATTCATTTTTACACGAACCTTTTCATCAAGATCTTCCTTTTTCTTTTTCACAATTGAATCAATTGCTGTAATTGATTCAGAAGAACGCGAACGCATGGTATTTTCATAATACCTTAAGAATTCTTTAATGATGCCATTGACAATGAATTCTGAATACTCTGGTTTACCTGATAAATATGTTATGTCGATGTAATCTGTTTTTTCAAGCCTCTTAACTGTAAGGTTTTCTTTAATGTTATTTGTGCTGTATCCAAGTTTTCCAATTAATTCATTTGCACGTTGCTGGTCAATATCTTTTAAATCAAGGAGCAGCATTTGTTCATATGATCTGTTTAATATATCAATTGCCTTTTCCAATGATAGTCCAACTATTTCTTTTTCAGCTAATATGGACTGTACTTTTGTTTGTACTGCTTGATCCGTAGACAATAACTCATTCAGTACCAATCTATATACCAAAAGATTCAATACTTTTGATGAATTCATATTTTCTATGACATTGTTAAACTTAACATTTATCTGGTTCTGGTCAAAAATATTATCAGACAGAATTATTTCTTGACTTAAAGTGAAACCAGTAGAAATCTGTGATTGTGATTTGTATTTTTCCTTTATAGTAAACGTGAATAAAAAGCCAATAGCCAAAGTTGCGATACTCGCTTTTAGGATAGTCCACTTGTTTCTTAACACTAATCTGTATAGGTATACCAACTCCATGAGCGTTTAATTTTAACTGTTTTGACGAGATATAGGAGATTGGAAAAGAAATACAAAGCTGTTCAAAAAAGATCAATTTCGCAAGTTGTCTGCAAGATACTTCCTTTAATCACATAAATCATTGAAAGTCAATTATTAATAATTACTGGAGATTCCTTTTTTGAGTCTAGCAGCTTTCTCCCAAGTGCCAGTGGGAGTGGTTTTTAAATATTGAAATAAACCTATGTACATATTGAGATTCATGAAAATGAAATAAAGGGGGATGCTAAAAATAGGGTGTTTGAGGTTTTGAGCATTCAGCCAAGCTCCGGTGAGAGCCAACAAATAAAAACCACATTGTGCATAGAATAAAACATAAATGACCAAGTCTGGCTGTTGATTTAACGCAACGAGATTACCAATAAAAATTGCAGGTAATAAGAAAGGACAAATTATCCATCTCAACATTCGGTGGGAGATATAAAGATAAGTGAGTCTAGGATATTTCCAGAAATATAACAGTTCTTTTAATAAAAAGACAGATTGGAATGCACCAGTTGCAATTCTTTTTTTTCTTTTTTTCTCTTCCTTCAAATTCTCAGATGGGTATTCACTGGCTACTGCTTTTTTAGTGTAGGCAATTTTCCATCCTTTAAGGCAAATTTTCATAGAAATTATAAAATCGTCGAGAAGCACTTCACGAGGGGTGTGAACATACAATGCAGATCGAATTGCAAAAAGTTCTCCTGCTGCTCCAACTGTTGAATAAAAACTGGCATCAAAGTTTTTCAACCAGGATTCATATTGCCAGTACAGGCCCTCTCCATCGGTATTTGCACCACCTTTTTCTATTCGAAATACTTTTTTTTCTCCAGCCACTCCACCAACGCCCGGATCAAGGAAAGCTTCTGCTATATGCATTACCGCTTGTTCGTTCAGCATGGTATTTGCATCTGAAAAAATTACAATTTCTGCATTAATAATTTGCATGGCCCGGTTGATAGCCATCGATTTCCCATCTCTTATAGCATGATTCTGGAGTTGGATATTCGGGTAACTCTTGATGATTTTAGCTGTTTCATCCGTTGAACCATCTGTCACAAATAGAAAACTTATTTTATCTTCCGGATAAGTAAGATTGAGGCAGTTATTTATCTTTTCTTCGATAATTTCTTCTTCATTGTAGGCCGCAACAATAAATGTAACAGTGGGTAATTCTTTGCTTTTAACCCTTTTTTTAGTAGGACTCATTTTCATCCATAGCCAAGCCGGTAAAACATAGCCACCGTATGCAAAAACGAGTATGCAAATAAAAAATATAGTGAGATTGGCAGCCATCTATCTCTTCTTGGATGTCCATTTACGGATATAAAACATAAAAACTTCATCCCAAACTGCTTTTACAATTCGTTTAAGCAAAATACTGTCATAAAAAGGGATGTATTTCCAGTAGGATTTTAAGTTAAATGTCCACCTCATCAGTCCTTTGAAATCTTTCTTCCAAAGTACTCTCCTAATATCTTTATAAAATAGCGCCAATTCAATGTTATCTTTATTAAAATTTCTACCTCGATAGCCCGAAACATAGTCACCGGAAACAATTCTTTTGATTCCCGAAATAAAGTCATCAGTACTTAAAAATCTAGATAGAACCATCCATGAATTTGGTCTTGGATCTACTTCAATGAGGTATTTAATGTTTCTAATCCTGTCAACTATATAGGTTATGTTAATGAATCCATGCAAACCCAGCTTTTCTCCAACTTCAATGAGGTTATCTTTGAATTCTGTATCATTTTCATATACTCTTCTCGTTGAGTATGAAAATGAATTCTGACTGTTGGAGAGAATTCGGCCTCTGAAGTAGTTAACCAATACCCCATTGAAAAACAGTGAGTCAGTCCTTATTTCCACACCGTCAATATATTCCTGAATTAATACATTTTCATTTACAGGAATTTTGTGCAAATTGGCCTCAAAGTCATCAAAAGTTTGGCTGATGAACATATCTGTACCGCCCCAACTAAAGTCCAGTTTATTGATTACGGGGAATTTAAGTGTCTCTTTAATTGCCAAAAGATCCTCTTTGCCATTGTAAACAACATAGCCTGGGGTGTCAATACCATTATTTTTGCAAAATTCAGAAAAGCCTTTTTTTGAGCTTAAAGCATTTCTAGCTTTGAGCTTCTTTACTGGCATTATTAAATGGAATTCCTCTTCATTTACTTGCTCATTCAGGTGTTTGATTAGTGGGTCATCAGCTAGAATCACCCAATCAAATTTGTATTGCAAAACCAATTTGACCAATTCAGCCTTGTAATTATTCAAGTTAGAAGGGCATTCATGCCATTTTTCATGAAATTTGTTTGATCGCAGCCAAGAATCTTTGGCGCAATATACATGTGTTTCACAACCTGCCATATTCAGCAAATAGGGTATTTCAGATGATGTATCCCATTTCGCTAAACAGGCAACTAGTACTTTGAACGGCATATTTACATTTTTTCATATTTGAGGCTGAAAATGCGACCTAAATATAATTTTTGACAAATATGACTATTCTTTACCTGAGATGCAAGTGATCAATAGCGCATGTAATAATAGCTAGAAACTTCATTTGAGTTTGTTCAGATGTTTCTCCAAAGACAGAATGATTTCGTTGTCAATTTCCATATCAAATTTTCTTGCAAAATATTTTTCGCTTGTAATGATTTCATTCAGTTGTTTGGCAATCAGAATTTCAGGATGCCCGTCGTCTTTTTCTCCCCAACTGACAAAAGTCAACTGGTTTTTTACATTCTTGGCATATTTAGAGTTATATACGATTGTTGGAATGACCATTTCATCTGCGCCCCATACGTATTTAAAAAATCGCAACAATTCTTTTTGGGTGTTCAATTGTTCGGTCACGAATTTTGCACAATTTCCTGTAATGCAAAACCAACAGGAATTTCCTGCAATCGTATGTGATTGGGGTAGTTTACGTGCTGGAAGCAGTGTGTTGATTATTTTCTGAATTTTGTATTTGCCCGGAATAATCCAATTTTGGAAGTTATATTGGGTTATTCTTTTTTCATTTTTCACCCACCAGGAATCTTGGGGATCGTATGGAATACAATTGATATACTCGGTGTCGGGGCTATCTTTCAGTAATCTGAGGAATTCTTCCTGTGATTTAATGGGGAAATCTTGTCCGGATATGAAATTGATGTAATCAAAATCCCCCCAAGCACATATTTCCTCAAGGCATATTTGGGTTGTCTTTACCTGACTATAAGTAGCCCATTTTACATTGGTTCTTTTTTTTATGAAATGGACATTTGGAGTGTTTCTCAGCTGCTCAAACTGGTTAATGTCAGTTTTTTTATCGACATGTATGAAAAAAGTGAATGCATCTGATTGAAAAGCATGAATAAGTCTTTTTAATTGTATCGGGTTTTTATGAACGGCA
>Ga0208787_1000738_pt1 | contig 14946 bp, 25 predicted proteins | sample Wag4_2014_7_11_FD_187362 | JGI IMG/M metagenome (GOLD analysis project Ga0208787, IMG submission 187362) | Fresh water microbial communities from Ohio, USA - Utica-2 Time Series HT 2014_7_11 (SPAdes) (version 2) | ecosystem: Environmental > Aquatic > Freshwater > Water tank | place: USA: Ohio... | reverse complement strand
TTGCAGCACCTTCACCATCAATTGCTGAAACACTTATATTGTTGTTAATAATTGTTTGACCCGGAGCACCTTTACCAGATACCGCACCACCTGAGAATTTAGGAACATCGCCGGTTGCAATACCAACTGCACCTAATCCAACCGCTGCTGCTGCTCCACCAATCAATAATGATGTTCCGCCTGTTGCAAATGCTGTGGCTGCTGCTGCTGCGGTAGCTGCATTTCTTAAAGCAATCATGGCTGTAACTAAGGTTTGAACAGCTGCAACAAAGGCAATAATTTTATTTGTAACAAATACTGTTGCAATAACTCCAGCTAATATCAATAACTCCTCTTTGATGCTTATTACAAACTGGATAACAGATCTTAATTGCTCACCAAATTCAAATGCGCCCTGAGTTGCTGCTGTAACACCTGCGGTAACTGAATTCTCACCAATTAAGCCAGCAGCTAAAGCCTCAATGTTAGGAACTGCAACGGCTAATAAATAATCTGCTAATTCTTTGACTAACGGCAATAATGCAGCACCAATTGACTCTTTGGTTTCATCTAAAGCTATTGTTAATTGCTTAAATTTAAACTCAGCGTTTGTAGCCTCATTAGCAATAAATCCTGAATAAGTTGCCTGTAATTGCTTAGTCGTTTCCTCAAATGTTTGGCTTTTAAGGGTGGCTGCATCTATTCCTAGACCTAACTTACCTAAAGCGGTATTTGACCCGTCATAAGCCCTTCCTAAGGCGTTTGTGACGGCTTCTAGAGGCTTACCTGTGGCAACGCTAATTTCTTGAGCAAGGTTTAGTAATTCTTGGGCTTTTGTAACATCCTGTGTTGATCTGATTAATCTACTAAATGCAGGTCTTAAAACATCATCAGTTGTAGCTGTTGCAATAGATTGCTTGCTAATGTATTTATCAATAGCCGATATTTGTTCCTCAGTAGCTTTAGTATTTGATCTAATCGTTTGCTCTAGTTGCTTACGACCCTTTTCATCCTCAGCTGCTGCTTTAACTGCTGAAACTGCAAATGCGGTTGCTGCTGCGCCAACGGCTGCAAAAGCCAATGCTGCTTTTTTGCCAAAGTCTGCAATTTGATCTGCTGATTTATCAACTACCTTTTCAGCATCTTTTAAGCCATTACGCAAGCCATCAATATCAGCTGCTAACGCTAAAGTTAATGTTCTACTATTACTAGCCATTTACAAACTCTTTTCTAATTTCGACAATTATATCCTCAAACTCTTTAATAATTGTTGGTTGTAAATGTCTAATAGTTGGATAAATAAACCAGCCTCTAGATCCTGGCCCTTTAGACATCGGCCCTGACCATCTTGGAAATTGTGGGTAATTTTTTGATCCAAACTCATGAGCTGCACCAATACCTAGACGGCTACCTTTAGGATCGTTTCTAGTATTGAATTGAGTGGTTGCACCACCTGAGAATTTTTGACTTGCAAAACCAAATTTAATTTCACCTAATACGGATGATTTACTAATTTTTCCGCCTTGAGCAATACGATCTGCAACCTTGCCTCTTGATGAAGCAATACGGCGAATTTCATCAAGCTCTTTTTGGGCAAGCGCACCAACTCGCTTAGCAGTTTCCTCTTTGGCAATATCGCCCATGTTTCTAATTACTTTAGCAAATTGATTTAATTCTTTTTTGTCATAGACTATTGAAGGCTGTGTCATTTATCGTCACCTTCCAATATCTCAATTGCTGTTAATATGTCGTCTGCGCTAGTCCATTCGCTTACTGGTATTTGGGTGGCTATTGCCAACTGCACCAATAAGCGACTTAGACTTCCTACTGGATGGCTTTTGGGTTCACATCACCGACTTGAATATCGGCAACAGTTTCCATCCATGCTTCATAAGGTTTGACAGCCTTACCAGCTGCTTCGCGCTTATGTGCGTGATAAGCCAAAAACATTAAATCACTAACACCGATCTTTTCAGATGCTTGGCTAATGATATTGCCTGTTTTCTGCTCCCACTTCGCCCATTCTGGGGGTTGGGCAATATAAGTTGCTTGCTCCCCAGAATTGTATTCAATTGTAATTGCTAGTTTCATTTGTTTGCTCCCGTTTTATTTTTTAGCTGAATGATTCTGCTGGCACGCCAATTACTTGGAATGATAGAGAAACTGTTTGTGCATCTGGTGATGTTCCACCAGCTGATGGCCATACTGGCAAAACTTGGAATGTGAATGTTGCGCCTGATGCAGCTGTCATTACTGTGCTGATTCCGGTGTCTGGTGCTGACTCAGCAACGCCCCATAGAATCTCACATAGAGATCCAGTTGCGCCCCAGTCTGCCAACATTTCAACATCAAATGTGAAGTTGTTGTCTATAACTTTATAGACTTTTCCATCAAGTGTTTCGTATGTCTGACGATCCATTTCGCCAGTCAAAGTTGCACTTGTAGCTTGTGCGTCGAATGTGTTACCACCGATGGTAAAGGTAACATCCCGACCAGTAATTACTGTGGTAGCCATTTCCGCTCCTTAGGTTGTTTGTTGATAATAGGTTGATACTGTTATATCAGAGATCAATAAATTTGATGCTCCGACTTGTGTAACTGTTGGTCTATCGACCGATCCGACAACATATCCACTTGGGATAACTGCCAGAATGCTCATGATAAGTTGCTCTAAATTATCCAAAGATGCAGGATTGCTGTTATAGGCAACTGCTGCTGTGATTGTCATATTTACACGACAACGAATTACAGATTTACCAATTGTTTCAATTTCAAGGTAGGGACTGGTTGGGACGCAAACGACTGCTGGTGGAATTATAGACTCAGGAACGAAAGCATAAACATTTCCCGCAACACCAGCTAAAGCTGTGGCAAGTGGTTGTCTGACTGCACTTAAAATTGTTGATGCTGGCATTATTGACAAATACCTTCAGTATCAACATAAGGCCCTAATATGCCTATGACCCTACTGTAAAGCGATCTCCCGATTCTGTATGGCGTACTGGTGAAATCGATACCCTCTATTTGTCCACCTGCTGCGACTCTTGATTGAAAGACTTCGACTGATACTGCAAAGATAGCTGATCGAACAGATTGGTTTCCAACATAAGTTGATGCTGATGATAAAGTCGCGCTTCCAGATGGAATAACATTTGCTTCTGCGACATCGGCATTAGTGATTGCAGCTTGGAAGGTATATGCTCCAAGATCTGAGTCAAGTACTGTTCTTGTTCCATTGTATGGGCTTCCGCATCCTGCGATAACGACTGATTGTCCGGCTGTGAATTCATGAACACCTAGTGTAGTGAAAGTAGCGACATTGTCGTTTAATACTGTTTTTTGAATTGGGCTTTTGAATGTAACCAACATTGGCAAAATTGTATTTTCGCTTGTGTCTATTATGCCATTTAAGTAAGTGTCATCATACAAGGCAGATGACACGCCAAGCACGGATCTCAACTCGGTGGCTGTGATTATGGTTGGCATGTCATCTCCTTACTCCCATTATTAACTGCCTACCAGCGGGAGCACCAGTAGGCATTAAGTTAATTAGATTAGTTCTTGTTAAAGTGAACTGATCCGTTTGCAACCTTAGTTGCCAATGCTCCGTAGCCATAGTAAGCAACAGAAACCTGACCAGTTGCTGTGATATCGGAACGAAGTTGTAAGCGTGGGCTCTCATACCATGTGTATGACTCTGGATTAATTACAAACATTGATCCATCGCCAGTTGTGTATGTTAGAGCTGATAGTGAGCGAGAAACATATAGATCTAGTCCAGCAACATTTCCACGAAGTGATTGTGGTCCAACTTGACCGCCAGCGTTCTGTGGTTGTGATGCGTTGTAGATTGGGCGACCTGAATCGTTGTAGCCCATGATGTTTGCCCATTGTTCTGGAGAAACTACGATGTTGCGAGCAAATCCCAATGAGTTTGAATAAACTAATTGAGCAGCTTGAGCAGCATAAGCAAGTAAGCCTGCTGCTGTGTTGTCCTGTGCAGTTGTTGCAATTAAGCCAGATGAAATGATCTGATTTGCTACATACTTATCGGTTTCTTTTGCATAAGCAAACTCCATTTGACGAACTAACTCATCAAAGAATGCTGGAGATGAACGATCTAATAATTCAACTGAGAATGTTTGTCCGCCAGCAAATTTCTTAACATTTACTGTTACGAAAGATGATGTCATGTCAGTTGCATCAATTGTTGCTGCTTCTGCTTCCTCTGCAACTGTTGGAACAGCTGTAATCTTTGGAATTTCAAATGTCATTCCTGCTGCTGGTAATGCTCCACGAGAAATTGCGTCAATTGCGCCACGATCTCCGTTTGATAGACCGTTGATGATTTCTGATGATTGTGGTGTTGGAATTAAGCCTGCAACTGTGCTGGTTGTATCAGCAGCCATTACATATTGACGGCTTTCATCGTTTCCTAGTGCAGCGCGAACTGAATGCTCTAGGTATGTTGCTTTGTTCGTAATTGGTGAGCGTGGCTTTGTGTAAGCAACTGACTGCGCTGCTACTACTGCCACAGGCTCAGACTTTGCAGCTTCTACCGCTTCGGTTGCGATAGGAGCATCTGAAGTTATATCAGACACTTTGTCCTCCTGTGTTGTTGTATCCTCAGCGGTTGCTTCGGAATTCTCTGTTGGTGTTTCTGTTGCTGCGACATCGGCAACTCTTGCGCTATCAATTGCAGGATCGGTTACTAAACTAACCTCAATTAATTTGGCTGCACTTATTGACATAACGCCATCTTTGTTTTTCCAATCATCAACCATAACTCCAACGCTAAATCCATCGCGTAGGCCTTCGGCTGCTTCTAATAAAGAATCATCGCCAGCAATAGTTCCGGCAATCTTAAATGTTGCTTCGATACCAGCATCATCAGCTGTAATATCCATTAATTTACCAATTGGTCGTGTGCGATCATGCTCTAGCAATAATTTAACTGGTTTTGAAAAATCAATTGATCCTTTTTCAAATACTGTTGCTCCAGCAGATGTATTTCCGCGCTCGCCCCAAGTTACGATTGTTCCTGAGATTGTGCGCTTACGATTATCGGCTGCGGTTAGTGTTATTGGGAAATTAATCTTCATCGGATTAAGTCCTCCTCCTCTTGGATTTGCTCAACGCTCATCGCGCCAATGCGGTTTAGGATTTCATAAACTTGCGCACGCTCTAATGCTGAACCACGCAAGAAATCATCAATATCGAATCTAACTTCAACGCCATTTGGTACAAAATCAGCAGCAGATAATCTTTGCTCTATTGGAGTAATAATATTTCTTAAACTGAAGTCAATAAGGGCTTTGCGCTCCATAACAGTCGTGCTGTATGTCATGCTAGTAGTTTCGGCAGATAAGAATGATGCAGGAATACCAACTGCTCTTGCAATTTCTGTTGCAAGGTATTGGCGTGCTTCATTTAATTGTAATTTTTGTGGATCAAAGCCAAGTGCGTTTAATTCAACATCGGCATTTAGAAATGCAGTTGCTCTGGTGTTTCTTGCAATTTTCCATGACTCTAAAAGTTTTGTAATTCTCTCTGGAGTTAAGTTTGTTCCATTTGATTTTAATACCATTGTAGGAACTGGCTCTTTAGCGTATAATTCCGCAGCCTTTTCTAATTCTTGCGCAGCTCTAATTGTGCGACCTGCTCGATTTAATACACCTTCATCTAATCCGCTAAATACAACTAAAGATCCGATACCTGATGCAGGAACATGCATTCCATCAACCATGTATGAAGTAATTTCAGTTTGATTTGCATTTAGATTATAAGTAACTCTATCTGGCGCAACTCTTGTCCATGCTCTTACTCGACTGTTATCGGATGCAGCATAAGAATCTAAAACTTGACCATAAGCAACACCATGAAATAATAAATCCTCAGCGATCCATGCATAAATTGCTGAACCAGCAACTCTTGGATCTGGTTGCATGATAACTCTATTTGGCTCAATATGTTCTTTTGTAAAATGATTATAAGTTTCTAAAGGTAATGATCCAATTGTGCTACAAATTATGTTTCTTGCTCTTGCAACAGATGGAACAGACATTGCCTGTTCTCTAGTTGCTGTTTGTGCTCCATAAAATAATCCGCCAACAGCTGACTGTAAATTGTAAGGCGTATTGGCGGCAGCGACATCAACTGTCGGTGTGATTGCGGTGTTTGTTACAAATCTATCAAATAATCCCATTAGCATATAATATACCATAAAGTCAATATATTATGCTATTTGTATATCAACTTCTGTTTCTACTTGTGTTGCAAAATAGGTTGCTAAAGCAGATGCCACAGCTGCACAAACTGCGACTCTACTTGCACGCCTTCCGATGATCCATGACCCATCCCCATAGGGCAGCTTCGCAGCGGAAAGTGTTTGTTGGGTCAGTTCGTCTTGACCCCCGTGCTGTAATCGATGGGAATTGATTGCGCCTAACCATCTATCACACGATTCAGCATATATCGCCCCATCCATATCTGTAATGGGAATTCCAGCAGGAACTAGCCGACTTGCGACAGCTTGTGCAGTCCTTTTGGAATAAGCGACAGTCTGAACATTATATTTTCTTACATAAGGTGCAATATCGTTTGCAACCGCTAAATCATTAATTGAATAATCGTTTGACCATGTATGCAGTAAAACTAAATTGAATTTTTCTCCTGGTAATTTTTGAGTAGCCACTAAAGCACCAAATTTACGATCTGGACTTAAATCTAATCCAAACCAAGTTTCTTTGTCAGGGTCTAATGGTATTGGGTTAGTTCTGCACAATTCCCACTTTTGGGCATCAATAGCTGAATTGATTGTATCAACCCATTGACATAAAACTTCAGTTCGCACAATATCCGGTGGATCATTGATAACTGCTTTTAAGTTATCTGGATGAATTGTTATTCCTAAAGATGGATTGGCTTGAGCAAATGCCGGCCAGTTAATATCGCCTGACGGAAGGGTAATCGGCGCATCTGGTTCAGCACTCCACTCAAACCAACCCAACGGGTCATTAGTCGTGGCTGACGCTAATGCCCTCTCACGCAATTTGTTTAAAATTACGGAATGTTGATCTCCAGCGTTTGAATAAATCCATACTTGGGGATTTTGTGCAGCCATCATGGTATATCGCATTGATGACCAAGCATCTTCGTCTTTATATTCTCTTAATTCGTCTAAATGAATTGTTGATGGTTTGGAAATACCTCTTGAAGCATTGTTAGCTGCTTTTACCACAAACCTGCGACCACCCTTTAATTCCATTTCCTCAGCACCATGTTGCCATCGTATTTTTTTTACTTCAGATGCTAGGCGAGGGTTTTCTTCAATTAATGAAACCATTTGTCTAAATGTTTCTAATGAAGTTGTAAGTCTATGCGCTGATGAAAGCTGTAAGTTTTCGCCCCACACAAACATGCCGGTCAGGATACGCAACATCATAAATGTAGACTTGCCATTTTGGCGTGCGATTAATAACCCAGCCTCCGTGTGATGCCAGCGACCATCTGGCTTGACTTTATGACCATGAATAGCCACAAACTTTTGCCAATCCATTAACGGAATGCCGATCTCAGCTGCAAAGTCAATCATTTCATGACCTTTTGATGGTAAATCATTCAATTTACTGTGAATTCGTGGAGTTGGCACACCTCCTAATTCCGATTGAGTCTGATTCAAAGCGATCTCAAACGATTCGTTTTTGTTCAAAGCGATCCAGCCTGATCGTGGGCGATCGAGGTGTTTTGTGGGTTAGAAAAGGAACGGGGGGTCGGTGGTGTTCTCTTGCTTACAAAAAAACGCCCACCCTTTGATAAATTACATTTACGACAACTTGAAACCAGATTGTCCTCTGTGTCTAATCCATTTAATCTACGAGGAATTACATGATCTACAGTATCAGCTTCTTGTCCGCAGTATTGGCAGATGTAACCATCTCTCCTAAGTATGCGCTCTCTAATCTTACGCCATTGTCTAGTGCTACCACTATCCCTTAATGCAGACTTAGACATCAATACCAGCCTTTGGCTTTATGGTGTGCGAGCGCGGTGCAAGCACATCCATCATACCTGTGATTTATGTATTTCAATCCTTGATCTATCTGTTTAATAGGATCTTTTTCTTTAGACTTCAATACTTGGAATAATCCATAAGCACTTGACTTAGGGTTTTTGGCTTTGTAGTTCCATCTTGATTCTTTATATACAATCTCATCTAAACAGTAAAACTGTTCAAAGTTGTAATTCATCTTATGGAATGTAATTTGTTTTAATGTATTAACCTTAATGGTTTGAGATTCAGCTGTATCTAAAGCAAAGGTTTGTAAAACAAACAGAGCTCCCCCGACTAGCCAGCACCTCGCGAGCTGAGCCTTACGGGCTCGCGTTTTTGCCTTTAGGGCAAATACTTGCCTAGAGCGTATCATATGTGTCAATACCTACCTAACAAAACCGCAGGTCAGACGGCATGTCGTGACCCGTAAATCATCTGTTTCAATCCAAGTTTGATCATAACCAATTTCTGTCATTTAGTTTTACCAGCCCATCCATCACCCTTAAATGATATGCCTGGAGCGCTAAATATCCTATTCATAGCAATCTTGCATTTAGGACAATCTAAGCCTGAGTCATCCTCTTTGTAAGTCCTATGAACAGATCCATAAGTTCCACATTCACGACAGCTGTATTCATATGTTGGCATTACTTTGCTCCAATCAAATTACATGTATGACATGGCATTTCCTTAAACTGCCAAGATCCACATTTATCGCATCTGCTTATGTCTGAGTCAGGCACATCTTTTGCTTCAGCTATGTTTTTTGTTCCTACCGCACCGCATTGCATACATTGATATAACTTGAAGCCATCTGGCATATCAACGGCATCAAGCCATAAGAATTCGGTGTCGGTTTTGCAACCATTACATTTGAACTTAGTTGGTTTGGTCATAGTTAATCAATTCGTGGCATTTAAAACATGTGCCATCCTTAAATACTCGGTCATCATCGCAAACCTCGCATTTAATAACTGATTGCGCAAGATGAACACCATCGTCATCCATAACTACTTGAATGCCCTTACCATTAATAAAAGCGATGTATCCCATTACTCAACCCCCTCAAAATACCATTTGCCATTAGCTGTTAATTTAGCCCATTTAGCATGTTTGGTAACTTTGCCCTTGCAGACATATCCATAATATGGCTTGCCTGTCTTAGATATGCCTTGCTTAAGAATATGACCATGCTCGCATGATGGTGGCTCATTTGGTGTTGATGCACCAATTTGATCTACAACCTCAGCAACTGACCAAGCCTGTGGGTCATCTTGCTTATTTTCAACTGCAAATGAAGCTCTTAAAGCATCCTCAACAGCTGCTGATCTTGAACCCGGTGCCCCATAACGCCTTTCCTGTAATTTTTTTTCGTATTGATTTGGCTCGGCATTATTTACCTTAGCCATTTCTTCTCTCGAAGCGCGTTTGCCTTTAGCTGCGAAACCAGCATTTGCGAGCGCACGACCGATCGCTGAAGTTTCACAATTCTCCAATGCAGAAGTTGAATTAACACCCTTCTCCGTAATCGTTTCAAAAGCAAGACCAGTCGCGCATGGCTTGGCGTCTGCTTCCGTTTTGAATAATTTAGCAAAAACAATGAATCGAGTGTTTGATGCCTCGATAAGCTCTGTTTCCACTCGGGAATCTGGGAATTTGTCATGCCATTTATCCAATCTACTCTCTACTGTTTCGTAATCGTTTAAGTTAAACATTATTCCTTCCATTCAAAATCTTGGTCTTGGACTGCTTCGAGAACTGTGCGATAGATAGCACCGTAGGCGACAAAGTCTTTAATTGAGTCGTAATGATCTGGAGTTTCAGTAAGCCTAGAAACCTTGACCAACGCCATACATAAAGCAGCTTGGTGTGGTGTGATTGGGTAATCAAGATATGCACTCCACAATCCTGCGATTCTTTTGTGATTGTAGTATGGATGTCCATAGACACTTCCGCGCTCTTGGATTGTAGTAATGACCTCATTAAGCAGATCCTCAGTTTTTGTCATAATCAAAAACCTGATCTAACTTCATTTTTCTTACACGCTCTTGGTGTTCCAAACTAGCACGCCATCCATCCTGACGGCCAGTCCAATAGCCTGTTTCGTAGTTTTCATTGTTTGTGTGTTTTATTGTCCACCATGCAACTGCCATACTTCCGGCAATTAACAACCACATTCCTAGTATTTCCATGCTTGCTCCCTTATTGCTTTTGGAACGACAACAGGATTTCTGTCATCGATTACTGTATATCTTGCACCTGACGGATGGATTGATGGCGCAGCTGCCACATAACCCTTGAACTTAATATCTATGCCATCGATTAACTTGCCACGATAAGAGTCGGTTGCATTTGCTTGATAATACAAATGAAAACCATCTCCAGTTTGAACTGTGTATGTTGGCGTAAACTCAGGTAACAATTCGCCACCATTACGGAAATCAATATCGAAAACCACTAAGCCAGATGTCTGACAAGCAATACCGATATTTATGTTTGGATCAAAATCAAACCAAAAGTCAATCAGTTTGATGTCAGTTGTTGCTGATAGATAAGCTCTTTTGCATAGCTCAAAGTGTGGGTCTTTTTTGTTTGCCTGTAATGGCATAACAGCCCATCCACGATTAGCATATTCAAATGCAGCTTCTCGATTATCTACTGCTAGTTTCATGTCGCTCCCTACATGTAGCACAATTTGTGCCTGGCATGTAGTATGAATTAAATTAAGGTTATTTGGTAGGTCGCTTACGGCGTGTTTTATAACGATTAGATAACGCTAATATCCTCAAAATCATCGATATGGTCATCAATCGTCCGATCCCGATAATCGGTTTCACGCCCCATAACTCTTTCCTAGAGCTGTAAATGAACCATCTTTGTTAATTGGGATCAGCGTAGGGGTCATGTTTTTGCCATTCCATTCAAGGATAGCAATACCCATTTGCCAATTTGCAAGGCCCTTCGTGTATGAGGCTTTTGCTTTGTTCATAAGGTTGCCTACCTCAATGCCATATAAAGGCCTGTAATGGCCTCCTAAGCCCTCAGAAAAGGCTGACATACCTAACTTATGGGTATGCCCACAAACTACGCTCTTACCGGCCTTTCTGGCCAGATTTAGGGCAGTTATGCCGGCATTAGGATTTGAGTTACCTTCATCCCCATGAGCCAAAATCCAATTCTTTTCAAACTCATAGAATGATTTGTGGAAAGTTATGCCTAAAGAATCAAAGTCCATGAACTTGGAGTATTGCAGCTCAGGTAGGCTAATTAAGCCAGGCACTTTTAATAAAGTGTTGTAAAGTCTATCTGTATGGTTTGATCTAACAATATGAGCTTCTTTAGCATTCTCAGTTAAAGCCCAAAGAATATCTTGAGTTGCCTTACGATCAGAATCAAGGGTTTGTTGATAAGCCAAAGGTGTTTTCTCAGCCCATCGGCTAATGGTTTGAAAATCAATTTCATCACCCACGCATAATACTGAATCAAACTTTTCTTTCCTTGCTAACTTAATGACATTCTTAACTGCTACTTCATGGTGGTAGGGAATTTGCAAATCACTTATTACTAAGTATCGCTTAATCGTCATCCTCATCGTCAGTTGGATCTATTGTTGGGATGATGCCGCCATCACCTACGATCCAATTCGGAAATGTTTTTCCTTCTGTCATGAGCCAAAAGGCGTGCTCGGCGGTGAAACCTGCTTTTCTAGCTGCTTTATAGCAAGAATGCAAGGCTATGTAATGTTGATCTAATTTACTTAATGGTTCAGGAGTTTGGCGAACGACGCGACGATTAACCTTTTTGCGTTTAGATTGTTTCCGTGTGTTCGCCATAATTAAATTATGACTTGCTAATTAGTAGAAACAAATCATCGACACGCTTTTCAAGTCGATTTAATTGATCTTTTATAGATGACCCTGAGTTGGGCTTTAATTCTGAAAGGTAAGACTTAATAACCCAACGCAGACCCAGTAATAAAGCGGTCGCGATACTGCAAACGCCAACGCCAAATGCGACCCATTCGTTCGGTGTCATTTTTCGCTAAGGCCATAATCTGCTTCACTCCCGGACTTTGGATCTAATGCCTTTGCAATAGGCGCAACAATTGCACCAAGCATAGTTGCATAGGCTGGATGAATGTCAGCCACTATTGCTAAAGCAACTGTTATTCCACTAGCTGCGACAGCTCTTAAATATGACTTAATTGCTGCTTTGTGTTTTTTGGTTAGTTTCATTAGTTGCCTTTCAGTAGTGGGATGTCGAACTTCTCGCCAGTTTGGTTTGGCTTAAAAGAAATATGGATATGTTTTTCGTGTGGGTTCAAACCTTTATACGCAACCCATCGCCATAATGATTTTCTTGAGCATATTTTTCTGCTAAAGATTATGTAAGAAATACGCTTATCTTTTTTTGCTGTGAGTCGAAGCTGATCTGCCAAAGCATGAGCAACCCCTTGTTCGTTAGAAAGGCCAGCGTCAATATCGAGCGCGCAAACTTCGGCTGTGTCTGGTCGTGGGTTGTGATCCGACTTGGTTTGTCGTAATGCATGTTTAGAATCACCAATCCACCCATCGCTGCGCTTATCGCGATCCAACCATGTTTCATTTATTTGGTCGCGTAGCGTTTTAGCAGCTTTAGATAGGTAAGGCTTCATTAGCCAAGTTTTTGATGATCTGCAACAACTTTTGCAGCTTTATTTTTGTCTTTTTCATCAATATCTAAAAATAAATCACCATTTCCATCCATATATGGAAAAACAAAGCCATCTTGTCTTTGAGTTAAAATAGTGATACCAGCAGCAATTAATTCATCATTTAATAATTGACCATCTAATTTTTCAGGAGTTGTAAATTTAATCATTATTTTCCAATCCATTGAGCAATTAAAAGGCTGCGACTTGATCCACCTAAAACATTCAGTGAACCACCAGAAGTTTGCTGAGCCGACATTGTTACATAATCACCCACGGCTAAACTCATTATGTAAACCGCAATTGCGCTCGGATAAGTGCTTGAGTTTGGTGTGATTTCAACTTCAGTTTGGAAAGTTCCGTTTTTGTTGATAAAGACTGTTCTTCTGCCAGTTCCATTGACATTAAAATCAGCCTTTGCATAAATTTGATAATAACCATCTAAACCGCTTGGGATAGTTATTCGATCTGTATTTGTACTAGTGCTATGAAAGCCATTAGTATCCAACACCTCTGTGTCAAATGTGATGCTAGTGTTTGTCGCATTACTCAAACTCTGATCTGCGGATTTATTTAAGATGCAAAGTTTATTCGTAAAACTAGAATCGATTGATGATCCGAGCGTGCGAATTGCACTAGCTCCGTCCTTAACCAAACTAGTGTCGTCGGGAGTGACCCACGAATAAGTAGTAGTTGTCGCCATTGTGCTCCTTTATCAGGCTACTATTGTAGCGTACTCCCAAGTTAAAGTTGGGCTTAAAGTGTTCCATGCCTCTGTGGCTGGAGTTGTATTCCAACGCATCGCCACTTGGCTAAATGCGACTGGGGAAACGTTAATTGTTAAAAACAGCTCATTAAAGCGAGTGCTCCATGACCAGCCCTCAACATATCCCTGAAATGTGCCACCTGATATTTGGCTTGGCAAATTTCTAATATCAACAGGCATTCCCATAAACACGCCCAATAGATCATCACGATCAGCGTTATCAATTTCTGAGTTAGTAATTGGGAATGTAATGGATTGAAATGCTGGCTGTGGGTAGGCTCTTTGAGCAATATAGCGATCAGCAATAGCCTGAGCATCTACTGCGCCCTGAACTCTAGAGTTGATAGTTTCGGCTTTGTAGCCATATAGGGCAATTGAAGCAGCATCGATAGCTGTAACCTGTGAATTAAAATTGTTGCCATAATTAATAAAAATGTCGTTTCGAACATCTGCTGATCTCATAACTGTTGATAGGCCAGCACCTAAAGCATGACCAGCATCTAATTCAACATAGCCATTTGTTAGCAAATAATTTTGTCTGTGGTCTGCATCTGCATAACCTATGTTTCCGGCATTGTCCTCATATAAATAACCAAATGCTGAATCAGCAATATCAGCGACAACATTGTAAATCGTATCGACTGTTGTAGATTGTGCTGTCATTGTGTAAAGGCCGGGTTGGTCAATATCGCCTAAACCTAAATTGACTGCATTAGCCCAAGTTTCAGTTGCATTGTAAGTTGCCCATGTTGAAGCTGCTGGCACATCATTCCAAGTTCCAAGCAATACACTTGAAAGGATTGTGTAGATTTGATCGCCATCCTCAGCTTGAGAAATGTTGTCATCCCAAATTTCTTTGGTAAGTTTTGTTAAAGATCCCATGGCAATAATTGTGTATCGAATGACTGTTTCTAGCGCACCAGTATTACCAACCTCAACAGTTACATCTGTAATATCACCACCAAATAAACTTACATAAGATCCTGTTGAGTCTTTGACTTGTAAATCAAAAGAGTCATTTATGTCAAAAGGTAAAGTTTGATTATTTAATGCCACCAAAGTAACTTGCATATAGGAAGGCAACGGCTGTGTATAAATATTGCTGCGACCTGATTGATGCTGAACATCAGATATCGTTATGTCAGTGTAATCCACACCACCGACAGTTAATTTCCATTCCGGAGTAAAAACTGACATTATCGGTTACTTATAGCAGCACGCCTTAATGCTGTGCGACTTCTTTCTGCCTGTGAACTTAATGTGTTTGCAACAGCTCTTGCAGCACCTTCACCATCAATTGCTGAAACACTTATATTGTTGTTGATAATTGTTTGACCCGGAGCACCTTTACCAGATACCGCACCACCTGAGAATTTAGGAACATCGCCGGTTGCAATACCAACTGCACCTAATCCAACCGCTGCTGCTGCTCCACCGATCAATAATGATGTTCCACCT
>Ga0208787_1000736_pt1 | contig 14957 bp, 13 predicted proteins | sample Wag4_2014_7_11_FD_187362 | JGI IMG/M metagenome (GOLD analysis project Ga0208787, IMG submission 187362) | Fresh water microbial communities from Ohio, USA - Utica-2 Time Series HT 2014_7_11 (SPAdes) (version 2) | ecosystem: Environmental > Aquatic > Freshwater > Water tank | place: USA: Ohio... | reverse complement strand
GTATTGCACGTATCGCTTTAAAAGATCTAGATAATCCAGTTGGAAAAGCAAAAAGATGGGATGGTAAATCTTTCTCTATTGCTTATGATAGTTTTGGGGTGCCAGTTCGATCATTACAAATTCCAATCAATGAAGGTGGCGGTGGCGCTTCATCACCAACAGGTGGATTTCATTGGGGACCATCGGTTAGTTGGAATACCTATTTGAATTGCTGGGTGATGATGATGGGCAAAGTGGAAGGAAAATCATGGCAAGGAGATAAAATCTATATCTCATTTAATAAGCATAAAGACTTAGGTGCTGGAAACAATAGTCAAGATTGGTCAAAGCCTGAATTGGTATTCCAGAAACCAGGTTATATTTTATGGTACCCTTCCTTACAACCATTAAATGACCCGAATGATATCAAAGAAAAATATACTTCGGTTAAACTAGGAAAGCGAGCACGTTTTTTTGTTAAAAGAATAAAACCAGGTGACGACGAATACGCATCAGAGCATTTTATTGAATTTGAAAAGTAATTAAATTACTTAGTATCATCATAGCCAAACTTTTGATTCAAAGCAAATACTGCTTCTGCCGAAAAGTCATTCTTATGGATCAATTCAAGTTGTCCATTGATCAATCCTTTTTTGGTAGGCAATAATTTAACATTATGCTCGAAAATAGCATAGGCCTCTTCTTGATCCGATTTTCCAATTTGATTGATTGCGGTGACTACGTCTTCCATCTGACGAATAACAGATAAAATTTGATTTGGAATCCAAGATGTAATTGGGGTGCCGCCAGTAGCCATCGCATATTTCGTATTGGCCATAATATATTTTTGAACAAACTGCCAATGTCCGTTTCTGAAATGGTAAATTTCTTCTAAAATGCCTAATAAATAGCAAAGGCCAGTGACGTCTTTATTTTCAACTAATTTACCCATCAAGCCTTTTGGATGTAATGTCTTCATTGAATTTTCAAGGTCTTTGAAAAAGTCTTGAACACAAGTTGGACGGTACAATCTAAGGTCTAGTAAATATTTTGTGAGTTCGTTTTCGGGATAATAAAAGATCACCCCAGAAAAAATATCTTGCATAGGAATAATATCATCCTGTGCGCCCGTTTGTCCTCTAAATGCTTTTGGCTCATCCCATACATTTTCATACACCACGCCATCGCCAAATAATTCGGTATTGCCTTTAACGCCCATTATGAAAATTCTAAAGTCATTATATCGTTGCCATCTTGAAGCCTTCCACATCTCTTTTCTTCGCTCATTCATTTGCTTCATTGTGGACCAATTCTTTTCAAGTAAATTGCCAACCGATTTTGCGCCACCATCTAAAGCCTGGATGGTCTGCATCACAGTGCCAACTAAATTGGCCGAAAACCTGTTGATATCCACATGCAACATAATAAAACCAACCTCATCGGGTTGTCCAGAAAAACGGTTACACATGGTAATATTTTCCCAATTTAAATCGCCAGCTTCGTCTAGCTTTTGGTAATTACCTAGTGAGTATGCATAATGATAATCTAACCAAGCAAACACATTTAATTTATCAGCAACTTTACAAAAAGGCTGTGCAATATTTGCAGGTAAAAAATTTCTAGCTTTTCCGTATTTACCATCTTTTCTAAATTGTTGGAAAGAAGGTTCTAATAAATAGGCAGAAGCTAAAAAACTATAAGATCTAAATAAGGCTTGTAATACAAAAATGTCTTCCTCTTTTTCGATCGCATCTAAATGATTTTGAATTGCTAAAGTAGGCGCAACAATCCCATCTTCGGTATTTAAATAGCCGAACTCGTTTTCATTTAACACAACAGGCATATTATCCAACACAGCTTGTAAATCGGCGTATACACTCGGTAACTTTACCATCGGCGCTTTTACAGGAAGAAATCCATGCGCTGCACTCACATTAAAAAAGCCATCACTGTAATTAGATAAAATAGACATAATTGATTGTTTAAAAATTAAAGCTGTTTGTGCTCAAATTAAGGATTTTATTGGAAAAAAACTGTGCTAAAATACGTCTAAATCCGCCCCATTTACAACGGGTCCAGTATACTTTGACTTCAGCTCATCCAATAAGCTTTGCAAGCTGGTGCCAAAGGTTAATTGATGATTTAGAATAAGTAATTTTGGCTTTACTTTATTGGCAATATCGGCCAATTGAAAAGTTGAAGTATGAAATGTGGAATGATAGTCCTGCCATCTTTGGGTTCGTTTTTTTAAGCCTGCATCGGAATACACTTCGTGCACTAAAATATCACAATCCTTTGCATATTTAATTAAGTTTTCACTGTAAGTGCAATCACCAGAGATCACAATTTTTTTATCCTTTGTTTGAAACACAAATCCAAATGCATTGTCCCATTGACCATGTTTTACATTAAATGCAGTCACTGTTAAATTGCTGTCCTTGTAAATCTGTCCTTCCTTGATTTCATTTGTATATACTTGATAAGCAATCGCATCCCCTTTTTCTAATCCATTAATTCTTATGGCTATGTCTTCCTTATAAGCACTCATTAAATCATCGGTCATCTTTTTTGATCCAACTGGACCATAAACACTGATAGGCGCATTGCGATCTAAAACAGCAGGCGTTAAAATAATATCGGCCAAGCCTATGGTATGATCGGAGTGTAAATGTGTAATGAATAATATTTTTAATTGCGCTGCCTCTAAAGAAGGGAATCCAAGTTTACTTGCTTCCGCCGCCCTTCTCACAACCCCAGGCCCACAGTCCACTATATAGGAAGTGTTGTTAACTACAATTGCCAAAGAAGGACCAGATTTAGTAGGATCAGCAAAGGGCGTGCCTGTTCCTAGCAAGACTAGCTTTGTCGCGGCGTTTTGAGCATTTAAACTGCCGCAAATGCCAATGAATAGTACTGTTATGAAAGTGTATTTTTTCATTTCGGTTATCTTGAATGACCTTAAGAATATAGATTTAAATATAGCTAGAATTTGCGAGTTGGTGTAAATGAATTAAATTTAAAAATAACATTATAGCTATGAAAAATACAATCGTCTTTTTTTGCGTCTTTATTTCAAGTGCCTTAATAGGGCAAAACAATTTAGATGTGAGTTATTTGTCTTCGGGTGGAAAGCTAAAACCACTTCAAGCCATTATGGATATAAGGCATTATGATATTAACTTGGATGTGGATATTGCAAAAAGAACCATTCAAGGAAACACCATTGTCACATTAAATTTATCGAAGCAATCGGATACGATTTTATTGGACTTGGTGCACTTATTAAAAGTGTCAAAAGTTTTAGTCAATAAAAAGGCGGTAAGTTTCGAACAAATGGACGATAAAATATTTATTACTTCAGTTACAGGCTTTAAAGTTGGTAGTCAATTAGTGGATATCCATTACGGTGGCGCACCCCCAGTTGCAGTAAAGCCACCTTGGCTTGGTGGATTTACATGGGCAAAAGACAGCCTTGGCAATGATTGGGTGTCTATTAATATTCAAAAAGAAGGGGGTAGAATGTATTTCCCTTGCAAGGATCATCCAAGTGACGAGCCTAACGAAGGCGTTGATATGCGTATTACTGTACCAAAGGGTTTAGTAGTAGCTGGCCCGGGATTATTGCAAAAAACAACCATAAAAAATAATAAAGCCACCTATTTCTGGAAAACCAATTATACCATTAGCAATTATTGTGTGGTATTTAATATTGGTAAATATAAAGTGGCAAAAGATACTTATACCACCATCAATGGGAATTTGGTTCCAATTGAATTTTATGTGTTGGAAGAGGACACAATGCATGCAAAAAAATTAATTGAAACTAAAATTAGAGATACCAAGATTTTAGAAAAATATTTTGGTGAGTACCCTTGGTATAAAGAAAAAATTGGCATAGCAGAAGTACCAAATTCAGGGATGGAGCATCAAACCATGATTACCTTTGATAATAAGTTTAAATATCAAAATATTGGAGGTCAAGATTATTCGGACAACTTATTTCATGAATACGCACATGAATGGTGGGCGAACAAAGTAACCAATAAGGATTGGGCGCATATGTGGATACAGGAAGGGATTGGTACCTATGCGGAAGCCCTTGCTTACTATGATTTAGGAGGAGAAGAAGCTTATCATGCAAAAATGGCTGCATTTAAAAAGAGTATTAAATTTAAAAAACCAATGGTAGGTGGAGAAGAATTATCCGAAGATGAAACTTATGCAGGTAATGATATTTATACAAAGGGCGCATTTTTTATGCATAGCCTACGTTATGTCATTGGAGATCAAATATTTTTACCAACTTTAAAAAAATTGGCTACCGATCCTCAATATACTTATGATAATTTTGTTACCTCAAAAGATGTAGAGGAATTATTTACTCAGGCAGCAGGCTATTCCTTAAAACCATTTTTTGATTTCTATTTAAAAACAACTGCTACTTTAGATTTTAATATAAAAGAAATAGGATACCAACAATATCAAATTACACCATCAAATTATGTAATGGATCTTCCAATTGATCTAATGGTGAATCATGCAGTAGAAAAGAAAATACTTAATAAAGAAGGATTAAAAATTACAAGCCAACACCCTCCCATTATTGATCCTAAAGGATTTTATTTAAAGAAAGTATTTGTACAATAACAAAAACTTATTGCAAAAATAAAAAGGACCTACGTTCAATCGTAGGTCCTTTTTATTTATATAGTGTTGACTATTAATTCGTAGGAGCAATTGGTCCTTTACGCATGGCTTTACCTTGAGCAGGCCATGGAATTGGTTGTCCAGTAAGCTTATTGGTCCCTAAATCTACTTTGTCTCTTGGGAAGGTAGCGTTGTCTTCGCAAGCCATATATACCAACATTGCAGTAAGCATAGCGTTGTTTTTTAAATCATCGAAAATGATTTTATCGTAAGTGTCTCTGTTCGTATGCCAAGTATAATTAAAGTAAGACCAATTTAATGCGCCTAATGAAAAACCTGGTGCACCCACTGCAACAAAAGAGGCATAATCACTTCCTCCTCCACCTGGTGTGCCAGGAAAATTTGTCTTAATAGAATCTTTCATACTGCTAGGCACAGCATCCAACCACCTTGTAATAAATTCACCCGCATATTTAAAACCTTGCCCAGAAATATTGACAATTCTACCTGTTCCGTTGTCCTGATTAAACAATGCCTGTAATTTACCAACTACTTCTGGATGGTCTTCCACAAAAGCCCTTGAACCATTCAAGCCTTGCTCCTCACTACCCCAATGTCCTACTAAAATAGTACGCTTAGGATTTGGATAGACTAACTTTAAAATACGCATTGCTTCCATCATTGTCAAAGTACCCGTTCCATTATCTGTAGCACCCTGTCCAGCATCCCAAGAATCAAAATGCGCAGAAAGCATCACATACTCGTCGGGTTTTTCGGTTCCCTTAATTTCTGCAATGGTATTAAAGTTTGGTACAATACCTAAATCTTTAGAATCTGTTTGAATGCTGATAATAGGATTGTCTCCAGCCTCTACTAAGCGATATAAAGTACCATAATCTTCTAAAGCAATATCCACTGTTGGGATTTTTGTAGTGTAGGCATTAAATATTTTATCAACGCCAAAACCACTTGACCAGTTATTGGTTAAGATGCCTAATGCACCCGCTTTTTCTAAAACAATAGGAAGCATTCTGGAAGAATACCCTGTTTTACTAATGCGTTTACGCCATGCATCCGTAAGCTCAGTGCGTTCTTTTTTTAATTTCTCAAAAGATTCTTTAGTAGCAAATTGTTGCCAGTTATCATCCGGTCTTCCGGTAGGCTGATTCATAGAAATCATCACAAACTTCCCTTTTACAGAAGGCAACCAATTGACAAATGCCAATGAATCTGCAACATCAGGAACAATCACGATCTCTGCTTTAACCGCTTTCCCTTTTGTAGAAGGACTCCAAGACAACTGGGTTCCTTCTAAACTTTTTACTCTTGGAGAAAGCATATCAATATGTGTGATACCACGTTCCCAGCCTTTCCATTCGCCCCACTGCTCGTTGCGAGCACTAATGCCCCAACTAGTATATTTTTCTACTGCCCAATCGTTGGCTTTTTTCATTTGAGGTGTGCCTACAAGTCTTGGCCCTATGCCATCTAATAACTCGTGTGCTAATATTTGCAATTGGGAATTCTTAGTTTCTTCCTGTACTATTTTTTCGATGACTGTTTGTGCAGCAACATGATTAGCTGTTAAAAGACAGATAAGGATGAAAAACTTAGTTATACATCCCGTATAACTAAAGCGCAGTTTTTGGTATGTTCTCATAGTACTAATATAAGAAAAAATCATCAATGCATTAGCCTAGCCACTCTTTTCTATGTTTGATGAACCAAATTGTATGTATCAATAAAATACAGCTATTTACAATGACTGTTGGCCAAGCTAAAATTCCAAATCCATAGATAATCCAAAAGACAGAGCCAATTGAATTGATTAAACGTAGCTTGAAAATGTTTTCAATAACAAATGAATACAAAATTATTATGGTTCCTATGTAGCCAAATATATCCCAACTAATCATTATTTATTATTTTACTTTTAAGCATTTTAAGTCCGCCTTAGCAGTGTAATTCTTTAAAAATTAATTTTTCCTGTTTTTATTTAAATACCTGCTTAGAATTACTAAGGTACAGTATTATTTAGTTCCATAAAATCATTATTTTTATAGACCAAATGAGAAAAAAATGAGTAATAAAACAACCATTATAGCATCATTAAATGATGGCGTAAATCAATTCAATGAGTTAATCTCAAGTATAGATCAAGCAGCATTTGAAACCAATTACAACAACAAATGGTCTGCAGGACAAGATTTAGTGCATTTAATCAAAGTACTCAAAATAGTCAATATAGGATTTACATTGCCTAAACCCTTGTTGCACCTAATGTATGGTGTCAATAAAAATGAAACAAGATCCTTTGAGCTACTTCAAACATTATATAAAAATGCTTTAGAAGGCGGCGCAAAGTCTCCTGCTATCTATATCCCAAAACCAGTTTTATTTGAATCAAAAAATCATTTAATTGATAAGCATGCAACAATGAATCAATTATTCATTGATAAAATAAATAAGCATACAGAGATTGAGTTAGATAGATATAGATTACCTCACCCCATCTTAGGTAAAGTAACCTTAAGAGAGCTTGCTAGCTTTACTTCCTTCCACACAATTCATCATTATGAATTATTGAAATCTAAATTATTTAGATAAATACACCACCCCTTCCTTCATGACAAACTTTACTTTTTTCATGTCGGATATGTTTTTACTTGGGTCGCCATCCACCACGATCACATCAGCAATATAACCAGGCTTTAAATTGCCTAAACTATCCTCCAGATGAAAAGCCCTTGCATTTACACTAGTAGCTGCTTTTAAGGCATCCATAATAGGTAATCCATATTCCACCATTAGTTCCATTTCTAAGGCATTATCTCCATGAGGAAAGACTCCGACATCTCCACCCATTCCAATGGTGACACCAGATGCAATTGCTTCCTTAAAACTTTTTCTTTTATTGATAATATTACTTGGCGGATCAGTAACTCCCTTTTTCCAACCACGATATTGTGAGATGACATCCACAGCTGCGATAGTTGGCATATAGGTCACATTGTGTTCTTTCATCAATTTCCCTATTTCAAAATCTATAAAATCTCCGTGCTCGATTGTTTCTGCACCTGCCAATACAGCTCGACGTATTGCTTCTTTTGATTTTGCATGACAAACCATCACCCTTCCACTGCTTCTTGTTACTTCATTAATGAGTTTCAATTCGTCAAGTGTAAATGAAGGACGATCGTCACCGTTTAGTCCCCATCGATAATCTGCATACACTTTGATGAAATCTGCTCCTTTGCCAATCTGATCTCTAACCACCCTAATTAAATCATTGCCATCAGCGGGCTCTGCCCCTAACATAATTTCTTGATCCGTATCATACCCTTTAGGACCATAAGAACCTGTTGACACAATCGCCCTTCCAGCAACCATCAATCTTGGTCCAATTACAATGCCTTCGTTGATCGCTCTTTTAAGTGCCACATCAGCATACCCTGCACCTTCTGTACCTAAATCTCTTGCAGTTGTAAAACCAGCCAATAAAGTATTTTTCGCATGCACAGTAGCACGAACAGTTCTATAAGCATCTGCCTCTTTCAAAACCTGTGTATCCCAGTCAGTGATATTATAGGGGTACAACATTAAATGAGAATGACCTTCAATTAATCCAGGCATAATAGTTGCATTAGGATAATTGACTTTTATTGCACCATCTGGTATATTAAGTTGTTGGATTGGCCCAATTTGGATGATTTTCTTATTCTCAATGATTAATGCCCAATCCTTATGCATGATTTCGCCATCAAATAAACGAGGTGCTGTGATATAGTATTTAGTTTGAGCGGTTAACTTAAAAACAAAAATCAATACAAAGACAATACTTATAAAATACTTTTGGTTGTTCATTTTCATATTTATAAATTAATTCTTCAACACTGGCAACTGAATCACAGAAGCGTCATGATAAATACGGATCGTTGCTTTTTTAAAGTCACTATCTTTTGCTTGATAAATATTCATGAACTGTTGTGGGTTTCTATCCACCAAAGGGAACCAGCTACTTTGAATCTGAATCATCATACGGTGTCCTTTCTTGAATGTATGTGCAATATCTGGTAAGGTAAACTTCACCTGTGTAGGTTTATTTGGCACAAATGCTTCTGGCTTTTCGAAACTATTTCTGTATTTACCTCTCATTATCTCACCTCTTACAAGTTGTTGGTAACCGCTCATTAAATAGTCCTTCTTATTTGTTTCATATTCAAAATTATCAGGATAAACATCAATTAATTTTACTACAAAATCGGCATCGGTGCCCGACATGGCTACCATTAAATCTGCAACGATAGGTCCACCTAATGTTAGGTCTTCGGTTAATACAGGTGTTTTATACACAAGTACATCAGTTCTTCTCGAAGTAAACTTTTGATCATCATCCATATATTCTCTGTAATGTCTAGCAGGCTTGCTCTTCATCATATAGTTATCCGAAATATAAGGAACAGGTTTAGCTGGATCACTTATATATTCTTCAAAACCTTTAATAGCAGTGACTTTATCACCTGCTTTTAAATTACCGTGGTCACTTAATAAATAGGATTGCATTTTCATATCTGCTACAGGCCAACTTGGTAGTTGTCTCCACTCATTACTACCTGAGAAAAAGATATTCGCTTCTTTAATTTGCTCAATGCTTCCTTTATTTTTCAAATAAAAATTAAAGAAAGGCAACTCAATGTTTTTACCATACCACTCACTGGTATTACTACCCCATTGTACATTACCCAATTGCGTACCATCATTGCTTGCCCATTGTCCATGGTACCAAGGGCCCATCACTAATTTATTATTGTTCTTTGCTTTAGTTTCTATGGCTTTGTATAAATTCCAAGCACCAAAACAATCTTCGGCATCATATAATCCACCTACAACCAAGGTTGCAATATTTGGATTAATGTATTCAACGTGTTTTCTGGTATTCCTAACCTGCCAGAATTCATCATAGTTAGGATGTGCCATTAAATCATTCCAAAATTTAATACTATCCCCCATCAATTTTGTAAAATTGGTAATGGCTCCTGTTTGTAAGTAAAAGTCGAAGTTATCGGGGTTAGTGAAATTAAATCCTTTTGGACCGACTGTGGTAGGCTTAGGTCTTGGCTTACCAAATCCTGAATAAAAAGCAAATCCATCTGCAAGCATAAACGCACCATTGTGGTGAAAGTCGTCTCCAATAAACCATTCTGTTACTGGCGCTTGAGGACTTACTGCTTTTAAAGCAGGATGATTACTAAGGGATGCTAATGTGGCATAGAAACCAGGGTATGATATTCCAAAAACACCCACATTGCCGTTATTATTGTTTACATTTTTAACCATCCAATCAATCGCATCATAGGTATCTGTTGCTTCATCAACTTGAGCTGGCTTTTTATTTGGGATGTATGGTCTTACATCTTCAAAAACTCCTTCACTCATCCAACGACCACGTACATCTTGTATAATAAGAATATAATTTTCTTTTAAGAAATACTTTCTTGGTGAGTTCCAATAGGATTTAAAATTATTTTCACCATAAGGTGCACAAGAGTATGGTGTTCTTTCTAAAAGAATCGGATGCTTTTCTGTATTATCCTTTGGCGCATAAATAGTGGTAAATAATTTAGTGCCATCACGCATAGGCACCATCGTTTCTGTTTTAGTATAATTATTTACTACCCAAGTTGAGTCAATCGTTTGCGCAAAAGACAAAAAGGGCATACCTGCGAGTAAAAGAAGAAAGTACTTTTTCATAGGACATATTTTAAACTTGTGTATTCAAGGTAAATTTACATTTTCGCTTGAGCTAATATTTTATTCAATTGATTGATTTCAATAGCCAATTCAGCTTTCAGCTCATCAAATACCTTATATGATCCAGCAGTAGGCTTATAATCGCCAGATTCTACTACACGCATTAAGGAAGCAAGCTTATTATTTAATTTAATAGGGAAATTTAAAGGGTCTTGTGAGCTTTGATTACGCACTTGATATAAATTTTCTTCTACTTGTGAAAGCGAAGCAATCAAGGCAACCGAAGTTTTGGATAGTCCTTTCTTACTTGCTTTTGCTTCCTCATTTAATTTTTCTTTGATGGCTCTTATTTTGATGACTGCGTCATTCGCAACAGTTACTTGGTCTCTAATTTGAATTGCTAAATTAAATTTCTCTTGCATATCAGCAATCGTCACATCCTTTACCCTTGGATCCATTTTAATTTCAAAATTTTCTGTCACAACTTGCGCTCCCGAAGTAATCCTTACTTGATAGTTGCCTGGCACAGCTGTTGGCCCTGTATAAACCGGAGCACTCCATAAAATCATCCCCTTAAAGTAACTAGCAGATGGATATTTTAAATCCCATTCAAACACATTTAAACCTGTTTTAATTGTCGGAGGTTTTGGCTTTCTGGCATCTTCGTCTTCATCTGGTTCTCCATTTTCTTTTTTAACTTTTGGCAACTCGCCAATAAACGTATTCACTAATTTACCTTGAGCATCTAGTATTTCAATTTTTAAATCTTTCTTAGTCGCATCTAAATAATAATGAAACACCGCTTTTTGAACCGTTCTCACAGCATAATAAGGTTTGAATAAATGCAACCCTGCTTGAATGCCTGCATCCTTTGTTCTTACTGGAGAGATATCATCTAATACATAGATAGACCTACCATGCGTTCCAATCACTAAATCCTTTTCTGTTACTTGCAGATCGGCTACTTGCACATCTGGTAAATTTAAACTTAATGACTCCCAATTTGCACCATCGTTATAAGAAACCCAAACACCATGCTCTGTTCCAGCATATAATAAACCTGCACGGGTAATATCTTCTCTAACTGCATGCACATAATCATCCGCACGAATACCATTAATTATTTTAGTCCAAGTTTTTCCAAAATCATTGGTCTTCCAGATATAAGGTGTACGATCATCCATTTGATAACGCTTGGCTGCAATGTATGCTGTGCCTGCATTAAAATGAGAAGCCTCTATAATACTTACACGTGTATTCTTAGGCATTTCTTTTGGTGTAATATTTTCCCAATTTTTACCGCCATCTTTGGTAATATGGATAAGTCCATCATCCGATCCTGCCCAAATAATATTCACATCCTGATAAGAAGGTGCTAATGCAAACACTGTGCCGTAAATTTCTGGGCCATTCATATCTCTTGTGATCACACCACCACTTACCCCTAATGTTGTCGAATCATTATATGTTAAGTCTGGACTAATTTTTTCCCAACTTTGCCCTTCGTTCGTTGTTTTCCAAACATGCTGAGAACAAGTAAATAATACATTAGGGTCTACTGGTGAAAAAACAATTGGATAAGTCCACTGCCATCTTTCTGGCAAGGTCTTCGCTTCTTCTCCAGAAAAAAATCTTGGATACACTTGCACATCCCTTACTTGACCGGTCATTCTATTGATACGTGTCAATAAAGCACCTTGACTTCCTGCATAAAATATATCTGGATTTTTTGGATCCTGCGCAATATATCCACTCTCTCCTCCACCTACTTCATAGGCAAAACCGATTCCTGGTTTTGTTGAATTACTTCTTACAGCTCTATGTCTATAATCTTCACTTGGCAAAGCAATCGTTGTATTATCTTGCTGTGCACCAGCTACCTGATAAGGAAAATCTTTAGTGACTGTGATATGGTATAATTGTGCAGTCGGAAAATCTTCATCCGTCCATGTTAATCCACCATTTACTGAAACTGCTCCACCACCATCATTTGCAGTAGCTAAACGCGTTGGATCAGTTGGATCAATCCATAAATCATGGTTATCGCCGTGTGGCACTTTTATTTCTGTTTTAAAAGTTACACCACCATCAGTTGACTTATAAAAATTTACATTCAAACCATACACTGTATTCTTATCTTTTGGATCGGCCACAATGCGAGAATAGTAAAATGCACGTTGACGTAATTTTCTTTCATTGTTTACTAATTTCCAATTCGCACCGCCGTCATCGGAACGATATAATCCACCCTCTGGTGATTCCACAATCGCCCAAACACGATTGCCGTCTGCTGGAGAGACAGCTACGCCTACTTTACCTACCACTGCAGGCATACCCGGGTTTTTAGAAATCACTTTCCAGCTTGCGCCACCGTCTATCGATTTATATAAAGCAGAAGTGCCCACATCGGCCCACATTTTATAGGGTGTTCTATACACTTCCCAAATACTTGCATAAATAATTTCAGGATTCTGTGGATCAATCACTAAATCTTCTGCGCCTGCTTTATCATTCACATATAAAACTTTATTCCATGTTTTACCACCATCGGTCGTTTTAAAAACACCACGCTCTTCATTCGGGCCAAAAGCATGACCCAAGGCCGATACATAAACGATATCAGGATTGGTCGGATGAATTCTTACTCTTGAAATTGATTGTGTATTTTTTAATCCAATATTTTTCCAAGTCTTTCCTGCATCAGTGGATTTATACACGCCATCCCCTTGCATTATATTACCTCTAAAAGCAGTTTCGCCTGTGCCTATATAAACAATGTTTGGATTTGATTCAGCCACAGCGACTGCGCCTACACTTGAACTTGTTATTTGACCATCGGTTACAGGTTTCCAATTCAAACCTCCATCTGTGGTTTTCCATAAACCTCCACCCACGGCACCAAAATAATATTCTAATTTATTTTTACTGCTACCAGCAACGCCCAAGGACCTTCCTCCTCTATTTGGGCCGATATTTCTCCAGTTCATTCCTTTTAAAGTGGAATCACTAGTTTGAGCTTGGCTATGATGTATAGCAAAAGAAGCCAATAATAAAAATGCAAAACGTGTTAGGACTTTCATAGGATGTATTTATGAGTGTCCTGTAATTTACAATAAATTTCAAATAATTGACTTAATTCAATCTATTATGAAGCAAGGTGTTTATTTAATAGCTCCACCAGTGTATTGGCTTGTTGAACACCAGGCTGCCTCCATTTAATCTCACCTTTTACAAATATAGCTAGCGTTGGCACACTTGATACATTGAATGCTGAAGCTAGTTTTTGATTCTTATCTACATCAATTTTTATTATACGTACTTTATCTCCTAACTTATCTCTAACCTGTTCTAAAATGGGAGGCATCATTTTACATGGGCCACACCACTCAGCAAAAAAGTCCACTAAAACGGGTACATCTCCGTTGATGATAGTTCCAAATGTTTCAGGATTTGACATTTTTTTTTATTTTATTTCAGTATAATCAATTTGTTTAACTTCTACGTCAATTTTTACTTTTGATCTATAGCTTGGCGTATAAGCACATCCATTGTAACCACAACCAATTTTATACTTTGCTCCAATGATCGCATATATCGCCAAGAAGACGCCAAATGCACCAGTCATGTAATCATTTTGTATATATGCAGTATAACACATAGCGATACTAAGAAGCAACCTAAATGTAAGGGTATAATCTATTTTAGAGAGCAATGTTTTCATAGTTTTTATTTTTACAAAAATACGATTTTGAAATATGCTGCTTTGTGATAAATATCACCCAATAAAGCAATAGAGACCTCTATTTTTGTACAAGTAAAAGATATAGCGATATAAAATCATAAACAATCATTCATATGTTCAGCTTTTTAAAAAAACTATTTGGTCCTGGTACTGATTTTAACGCACTAAAAGAGGCAGGTGCAATTATTTTAGACGTTCGTTCACCTCAAGAATTTGATAGAGGTAATATAAATAGATCCAAAAATATTCCTGTCAATACCATTCAAAGAGAAGTTGCTAATATAAAAAAATGGAATAAGCCTGTTATCACAGTTTGTCAAAGTGGCGCCAGAAGTAGCATGGCTAAATCTGTCTTAAAAAATGCAGGCATCGAAGTGTATAATGGAGGTTCATGGTTTGGACTTGAATCAAAACTTAGATCATAATGACTTTACTATTACAAAAATATAAAAGAGAATTGATAGGCATTGGCTTTGGTGCAATTGCCGGTTTCTTATATTGGAAATTCATAGGCTGTTCAAGTGGAACCTGCGCAATTACATCTAAGCCATTTAACAGTTCGCTCTATGGTGCTTTGATGGGTTTTTTAGTAGCAGGGATGTTAAAAAAAGAGCAGTAACTATAAATGTGCTTGAATAAACTCCTTGCAATAAAGTTTTATTGTATCTCTGACACTTGAGAACTCAAGCATAATTTCATTTTCAGAACCAATACATTTAGCAGGGTCTTTAAAATTATGATGAAATTTTTGCGCCTTACTTGGGAAATAGGGGCATCTTTCTTTCGCATTATCACATACCGTAATAATATAATCAAATTCAATTGCATTATACTCTAA
>Ga0208787_1000735_pt1 | contig 15002 bp, 14 predicted proteins | sample Wag4_2014_7_11_FD_187362 | JGI IMG/M metagenome (GOLD analysis project Ga0208787, IMG submission 187362) | Fresh water microbial communities from Ohio, USA - Utica-2 Time Series HT 2014_7_11 (SPAdes) (version 2) | ecosystem: Environmental > Aquatic > Freshwater > Water tank | place: USA: Ohio... | reverse complement strand
TGATAATCGCTCGCCTTCGCTACGCAAACCAGAAGGTGACTGGGCCGCCCCCGATATGGTCGGGCCAGAAACAGATGCCGGAACCGCTGCCGGAAAGTGCGAAGTAATCTGCTTTACCGATAACCACGGCGGGTCATTTAAAGATTTAACACCACAACGTGTGCGAGTTCTGATTGAAGCATGGATCGATCGAGTGCGCGAGCTCTCGCAAGAGCCATATATCCATCACATTGCACCATTTGAAAATCGCGGTGAAGAAGTTGGCGTAACTCTTTCTCATCCACATGGACAAATTTACGCATACTCGTATCTGCCGTCTCGAGTTCAGAAGATGCTGGCAGTTGCCCGCAAATACATGGATGAAACTGGCAAGATTTTATTTGACGATGTCGTTGCCCGCGAAATAAAGGATCAGGTTCGCATCGTTGCTAAAAACGCTCATTGGGTGGCCTTTGTTCCTTATGCTGCTCGTTATCCATTTGAAATTCATGTGGCACCTCTAAAGCCTGTCGCCGACTTAGCTGAACTAACTCCAGAACAAGCAGATGCTTTTCCAGAGATTTCGCTTGAAGTTATGCGTCGCTTAGATGGAGTCTTTGGAATAGATATGGCCTATATCGCAACTTGGCATCAAGCACCGGTGCGCGAAGGTCGCGATTTACTGCGCCTGCATTGGCAGATCACTAGTGTGCGCCGTGCGCCAGGCAAGTTAAAGTATTTAGCAGGTAGCGAATCTGCGATGGGCGCCTTCATCATGGATCTAAAGCCTGAACAATCTGCAGGTCAGTTGCGAGATGTTGCGCTCTGAATTCACAGCGCTCTTTGGCCAAGCACCAGAAATAATTTCCGAGGCGCCAGGCCGTGTTAATTTAATCGGAGAACATGTCGATTATTGCGATGGCTTTGTTATGCCATTTGCTATCAGCGATCGAACCTACGCTGCGATAAATCGACGCAGTGATAGAAAGATCCGCATTGCATCGGCGCAACGTCCTGGTGAAATAATTGAAACTTCTTTAGATCAGCTCTCCCCCACTGCAAATGGAGATTGGGAGCGTTATATCTTGGGCGTCATCTGGGCCTTTGGCGATCAAATTACGACGGGGTTAGATATTTTGGTTGATGGTCGAGTCCCACTTGGTGCAGGTTTATCTTCATCAGCGGCGCTGGAATGTTCGATCGCAATCGCGCTCAATCAATTATTTAAAACAGAACTTTCTCTGCCGGAACTTGCGCGCTTGGCACAACGTTCTGAAAATGACTATGTCGGAATGCCCTGCGGGATCATGGATCAATCGGTATCGCTAATGGCGCAGGCAGGTAGTGCGCTCTTGCTTGATTGCCGTGACCTCAGTACCGAACAAATCCCTTTTGATCTGGCAAGTTCTGGCTTGGAACTTTTGATCATTGATACCCGCGTCCACCATGCGCTGGTTGATGGTGGCTATGCCGAACGACGCGCTTCTTGCGAGTCTGCGGCTGCAAAACTTGACGTTAAGGCGCTACGTGATTGTTCAGTTTCTCAATTAGAAAGTTCTCGCGGCAAGCTGACAGCGCTCGAATACATGCGAGCCGAACATGTTGTAAATGACATTAGCCGCGTACACCAGTGCGTTCAACTCTTGAAGCGCGCTGATTTCAAATTAGTTGGCGAAATCTTGACCCAATCACACGCATCTTTGCGTGATCTCTTTGAGATATCTTGCCCAGAGTTAGATCTTGCTGTTGCCACCGCCCTTGCCAAAAGTTCATTAGGCGGGCGCATGATTGGCGGAGGTTTTGGTGGAAGCGCAATCGCACTCTTTAAAGTTGCTGATATTGAGCCAGCCAAGGTAGCGATATCTGCAGCATTTAAAGCCGCAGGCTTTACTGAACCGAGATTTTTTACATCACTACCAAGTAGTGGCGCAGCAGTAATTAGTGATTAAAGCGCGTTAACAGAGATAACTTCTACGCCACCGATGGCGCCAAGCACCTCAAGTAAATCAGTTGGATCAGTCCCGGGAACGGCGACTGTTACTTCGTCATAACCCCGGCCATCTTCGGATTTCAGAACAGTTAAGCCACGGATATCTGCACCTGCTGCGCCAATTGCAGATGCCAGTAGGCCAAGTGCACCTGGTCGATCCGGAAGAGAGATCTCTAACTTAAATAAGGCCATGGAGGAAGGCTACCGCTGGCCTAACCTTTAAGTGAATTAAACCGCGGGCGCTGTTCCGAGAGTGACCTTGTAGGTCTTGGTTGATCCATCAGGCAGGGTCATTACTACTGTAATCACCGTGCCTGGTGCGTAGGAACGAATCTTTACAATGGCGGCATCACGATTAGCGATCTTTACGCCATCGATTGTTTTGATGATCGAACCAACGACGATGCCAGCTTTTTCGGCACCTTCACCAGGAGTTAACTGCAAAATCTTGGCTTGTGTATCTGCGGTCACGTCATCAAAGACCACGCCCATTACTGGACGAGTCGATTTACCGGTTGCAATGATTTCATCGACAACGCGCTTTGCCTCATTGATTGGGATTGAGAAACCCAATCCGATACTGCCGCTGACTCCGCCTGAGGTAAGTGTGGCAATTGCTGAGTTAACGCCGATAATGCGACCTTTTGCATCAACTAGCGCGCCACCAGAGTTACCTGGATTAATTGCGGCATCGGTCTGAATTGCATTTACATAAGAAGTTGAATCTAGAGTTCCAGCTGTTACTGGGCGATTTAGCGCCGAGATAATTCCTTGGGTAACGGTATTTGCAAGTCCTAGAGGGGAACCAATTGCTAAGACTTCTTCTCCTACGCTGATCTTGGAAGAATCACCAAGTGCGATCGGAGGCAAATTTCCCTTCTTTACCTGCAACACAGCAATGTCATACATACGATCGCGTCCAACAATAGTTGCAGCGCTTTCACTGCCATCTGAAAATTCAACTCGGATGGTCCCGCTCGTTGCGGCATCCTCTACTACGTGGTTATTTGTAATGATGTAGCTCAGTGATGAAGTGGATTTATAGATTGAACCTGATCCAGTTCCTCCACCTGCTGCAGTCTTTACAGAGATCGAAACTACAGAAGGGGTAACTAGCGCCGAAATAGACTTAGCATTGATTGAGTTATTGCCAATTTCAATAGCGGTTTTATTCGCTGGACATGTATCGTTCTTAGCTAAAGTTAAAGTTTGTGTACGTTTATCGGCACAAACCACAACGCTACCTGCAGTATTTGTGGTCGCGGCGGTGGCAACAGTTCCGGCCACAAGTGCGCCGACTACAAAAGCAATAGTTACCTTTAGAGGTGTGCGTGTGATCTTCATGGGATGATCATCTCCCTTAATCCTTAGTAAATCCTGTGATTTATATATAAAGGTTATTAGACTTCTACGATCCAGGCACCTTCAACGGCTACTTTAATCTTGGGAAGCGGCTTATTTGTAGGGCCTGTCACAACTGTTCCATCTTTTCCTGGATCAAATACCGCACCATGGCAGGCGCATTGCAGATTCTTAGATGCCGAGTTGTATTGCACGGTACAGCCTTCGTGGGTACAGACTGCTGAATATGCATAAACTCCTGTTTTACTCTTAAATAAAACCGCAGGTGAACCTGATTTAGATGTGAAGTTATGTGTTTTACCGACCGCTAGCGAAGCATCTTCAATTAATTGGACGGGGCCAGCGCTCACCGCTGCAGCAGAAGATTTAGGAAATAAACGCCCGAGACCAACTGCGCCAACAGTAAGCGCGGCAATTGATGAAACGCGGATAAAGCCACGACGATCAAGTGAGATGTTGCTCTTGCGGCGTGATCCGTACAGAAATAAGAAATAAGAAAACCAAAAAACTGTGTATACCGAATTGCTGGCTAAGAAATATGGCTGAATGTTCCAAGTACTAGATAGCCAGAGAAATAGAGAGGTTAAAAATCCACCGAAGGCTGCCCAGGTTGGCGCGATCCAAAGAAGTGTTGCAAAGCCGATTGCAAATTCTGCAACCATCACCAAAATTCCAACTTGAGTTGCGTGATCAATAAGTTTATTGAGTATGAAATCAATCGGTGAATTTTGCGCATATGCGGCAAGTTGTGTGCCGATAAATGTAGGCGAACCAGAAGTTAAGAATCCGGAATCACTTGCCTTATCCCAACCGGCGTAGATCCAGGTAGCTCCAAGCCAGAGGCGCATAATGCGCAACGGCCAGAGTTGATTCCTCCATGAGGCTTTAAAACGCATAAGGGAAATTTAGACCCTAGCGGTCAAAAACGCGCGGTGGCTGCCCCACCTGGCCTCGATCCAGGGACATCCGAATTAACAGTTCGGCGCTCTACCAACTGAGCTATGGGGCAAAGATTTACAACTTGTCGTGCAGGCGCACACTCTAGCGCACGAGGCGCAGTGGGTCTAAATCGAGCGAAGCGCGAGATCGTGCAGTCCGCGGCGGGTGGTCTCAAGGGCCACCAGGCTGGCGAAGGCTTGGTTGTACTCCTGCTCATTTTCAACAGGATTTAAGCGATGCAGTGATGATTTGAGTTCTGCGATCGCCCTAGAAATTCCGACTTCGCGCAGGCGCGCAACGATGCTTTCTACGTAATGGCCAGTTACTTCGCCATCGGCGCGAATCGGCTCGACATTTAATTCGGTGAAGAGTGCGCGCATATTTTCATCTGTGATTTGTTCGATTTCAATTGAACTCTTTTCATCAGCGGCAGCGATGATCTGCGCCAATTGAATATATGCCGGATGTGAAAATGCACCGCTTTCAATCTCTCGCCAATTTGAGATCAGCGATGGCATCTGCAGACGCGCTTTCAATACTTCACGTTCCAGAATTAAACGCGGCTCTTGGGGATTTGGGCGCCATTGCACTTGTGGTGCTGCTTCTTCATTGGTTGCCGGAGCGCTCTGTTGTGGCTGGCGCTTAACACCTTGTGCAACCGCTGATGAAACAGTTTCTACTTCAACGCCTAACCAACCAGCGAGTAAACGTGTGTATTCGGGACGTAGTGACTTGTCGCGAATCTGCGCAACTAACGGCGCAGTTGCATTTAACGCGTTAACGCGACCTTCGGCGGAATCCAATTTATGGAGCGCAAGTTCAGTACGGATCGCAAACTCAAATAGCGGAACGCGCTTAGCAATCAAATCACGGAGCGCGAGATCGCCTTTCTGCTGGCGCAGATCGCACGGATCAAGACCATTAGGTTCAACGGCCACAAATGTCTGAGTCACAAACTTTTGATCTTCGGTAAAGGCGCGCATCGCAGCCTTCTGACCTGCCGCATCGCCATCGAAGGTGAAGATAACTTCACCGCGGAAAGCATCATCATCCATCAGTAAGCGGCGAATGATGCGGATGTGGTCTGCTCCAAATGCGGTGCCGCAAGTTGCAACAGCCGTTGTGATTCCGGCTAGCTGCGCCGCCATTACATCTGTGTAGCCTTCAACGATTACAACCTGGCGCTTTTTAGCGATCTCTTTCTTTGCCATATCAAGGCCGTAAAGAACCTGGCTCTTCTTATAAATCGGGGTTTCGGATGTATTTAAATACTTAGGGCCCTGATCTTCTTCATCGCTTGCCAGCTTTCGTGCGCCAAACCCAACTACATCGCCAGAGATATCTTTAATTGGCCAGGTAAGGCGATTGCGGAATTTATCGATTGGTCCGCGCTGTCCCATCTTGGAAAGCCCAGCGGATTCAAGTTCATCTATCGTAAAACCTTGCTCGCGCAAGAACTTAGTTAAGCCATCCCATTCATCTGGGGCATAACCAACACCGAAAGTTTCGCAAGCGCCTTTATCAAAGCCGCGCTTGGTCATTAACTCGCGCGCATGAGCAGCAAGTGGTGAAGTATTTAACTGCTCTTGATAGAACTTGGCGGCAAGTGCGTTAGCGGCAATCAATCGCGAGCGATTGCCGGCAGGTGCTGGTGTGAAATTTCCTTGTTCGTACCGCAATTGATAGCCCATACGATCGGCCAGGCGTTCAATCGTTTCGGTAAAACTTAAGTGATCGATCTTCATCAAGAAAGCGATTACATCGCCACTGGCCTGACAACCAAAGCAGTGGAAGAAACCTTTACTTGGGGTTACGTGAAATGAAGGTGATTTCTCATCGTGGAAAGGACAGAGCCCTTTTTTCTGGCCACCACCGGCAGATTTGAGTTGCACGTAATCTGCGATTACCTCATCAATAGGTGAGCGTTCGCGCACATGCGCAACATCTTCTTCCTTAATGCGTCCGCTCATAAATACATGTTATCTCTCTAGACCGATATCAGAGCGCGCTCAAGCGGGCATGGAGCGCGTAGGCGCCGGGGTCGGTCAGGCTGGCAACTTGGTCGATGATGATGCGCATCCGAGAATTCTCATCGCTGGAGCGTTCCCAATCTTTAACAAAGATCGAGTCCAGCGAAGTTGCTGCATGCTTATGTAACATCTCAACTAGCTCTTTAATAACGATCTGCTGCTTGGCATAACGCTCTTGTGAAATCGCGGCATTGATTAGGTAATGGCCCGCAACGGCCTTCAGGAAATCAACTTCTACTTCTTGTTCGCGTGGAATAACTAGATCTGCCTCGTATCGGCGGAGTGCACCATTGCCGTGCACTTTTCGTGTTTCCAGTTCTGCGGCAAGTACAAAGCGACCAATGAGTTGTGAAGTTGAATCCTTTAAGCGAGCGAGTGAGCGATGGCTGCCATCGTAATAACGCGGCCAGCAAGAAAGTTGTTGTAGGCGCTGCAAAGCAGCTGCTGCTTCCTCTTTAGTTGCAGTTGATCCATAACCATCGCACATCTCTTTATGCAAGATATCGAAGTCGCGTTCAAAGTTATCGACCTTAACTTGGCCAACAAAAATCGCATCTTCGAGATCGTGAACTGAATATGCGCAATCATCGGACCAATCCATAATCTGCGCTTCAATACATTTACGATCAGATGGCGCACCTTGGCGCATCCAATTAAAGATCTCTACATCATCGTCATAGACCCCAAATTTACGTGGGTTGATCGCACGTGGCCACGGATACTTTGTTGCCGCATCAAGAGAAGCGCGCGTTAAATTCAAACCAACGCTTGAACCATCTTCATCAACAGTCTTTGCTTCGATACGAGTCAGTAAACGAAAACTCTGCGCATTTCCTTCAAAGCCACCAAAATCTTTAGCGACTTCAGCTAAGGCTTCTTCACCGTTGTGGCCAAATGGTGGATGGCCTAAATCATGCGAGAGACAAGCTGTTTCAAGTAAGTCGGGATCAGCACCAAGTGATTCACCGAGTTCGCGGCCAATCTGCGCACACTCTAAAGAGTGTGAAAGGCGAGTACGTTGAAAATCATTCTCCCAAGGAACCGCTACTTGAGTTTTAGCGGCTAAGCGACGCAGCGCTGCAGAGTGAATAACGCGTGCGCGATCGCGCATAAATTCGGTACGACCGGCGCGCTTGGCAGGTTCAAAGAGAAAGCGCTCTTGATCTTTCTCTGAGTAATTCTCTGTACCGCTGCTCATAGCCCTACCCTAAATGATCGCTGATATGAATGCCGCGTCTGCCTAAGGTCACATACGAGAGATAAGCCCCAGTTTCCCGCACTAAATAGCGCTTTCCGGAATTCTCCAAGGAGTTCGGACCAGTCTTAACTGGCGAACAGGTTGCGACCACGCCTAAATCATTAGCCATCGTCATTGCGCGACGACAGTGAAATGGATCGGTAACGATGATTACATCTTTCCAATCTTTGACCTTCATAAACTTTACATAGTTTTCAGTTGAGACCCAGGTATCGCGTCCAACTTCGAGCGAAGTAATGTTGCGCGACTTAACGCCATTATTAGATAACCAATACTTTCCAGATGCGGCTTCCGTTGTGCGATCACCAGGAGCACCTGCACCGACGGTGATGACGTGAGGTGCAAGCCCTAATTCATAAATTTGTTTCGCCTCTTGCAAACGCGCCTCAAGTACTTCACCTGGTCGCCCATTTAACTGCGCTGCACCGAGAACAACGATCACATCGCCATTGCGAGTTAGTGGATTGTTTGCTGCTTGCCAGGTGACGCCTAACGCGTACAGAGGAACAGCGATAATAATTAAAAGTACTGCAGCGATTACGCGGCGAATTAACTTAAAGAGGATCATCCGCCCGAGAACGCATCTTCTAATTCAACAGAGACATCTTCATCTGGATCTAATAACCAACCATCTGGCAGGGTTGGCGGACGGCCATGGCTGACGCGACCACGTGGTTTTTCAGCGACTTCAACTGGGTATGGCTGATCGGTAAGTTGATCTAGCAAAGTGCGAAGTTCGGCGAGCGATGAATGCATTCCGAATTGGCGGCGGAGCTCACTTGGAACTCTAAAGCCCTTTAAATACCAAGCCATATGTTTGCGCAGGTCACGACATCCGCGATCTTCAGATTCAAAGTAATCAACGATCAATTCGGCGTGACGGAACATAACTTCGCGAACTTCAAAGAGCGAAGGTAGAACTCGCTTATCGCCGCCTTTAAATGCCTCAGCTAGATCGGCAAACAACCAAGGGCGCCCTAAACATCCGCGGCCAACAACAACGCCGGCACAACCCGTCTGCTCCATCATCGCTCTGCCATCGGCGCCCGACCAGATATCGCCATTTCCAAGTACGGGAGTTCCGGTTGGCTTTAAATGTTCAACTAAGCGCGCGATCGCCGACCAATCAGCTTTTCCTTCATACATCTGCTCTGCAGTGCGCGCATGCAGTGCCACCCAAGCAACGCCACTATCTGATGCTGACTTTGCCGCTTCTAAATATGTGTGGTGGTCGGTATCAATACCAATGCGCATCTTTACCGTTACTGGAATTCCAAATGGTTTTGCTGCTTGTACCGCTGCATCAACAATCGATGAAAATAACTTTCGTTTGTAAGGCAGCGCTGCTCCCCCGCCTTTGCGGGTTACCTTTGGAACCGGGCAGCCAAAGTTCATATCGATGTGATCGGCAAGATTTTCTCTGCCGATCATTGTTACTGCAGCGCGCATCGTGTGCGGATCAACGCTATACAACTGCACCGAACGTGGCCATTCTCCGGCGCCGGGAGCGATCATGCGCAAGGTATCGGGACGTCTTTCAATTAAAGCCCGTGCAGTAACCATTTCAGATACAAATAACCCAGCGCCTTGTTCGCGACATAGCGCGCGAAAAGCAGAGTTGGTAATACCCGCCATCGGCGCCAGAACTACCGGAGGATCGATTACATGGTCACCACTTGCAAGCGGAAGGGTTAATGACACTGGTTAGCAACCAAGAAGTTTTGGAGCAAGCCAAGCTTCTACTTGATCAATAGCAATACGCTCTTGCGCCATTGTGTCACGATCACGAATTGTTACCGCTTGATCATCAAGTGTCTCAAAGTCGATGGTGATGCAATATGGAGTACCGATTTCGTCTTGGCGACGGTAGCGACGACCGATTGCACCGGCATCATCAAAATCGATATTCCAGTTCTTACGCAATTGCGCCGCGAGATCGCGCGCCTTTGGCGAAAGATCAGCGTTACGTGAAAGCGGCAGTACTGCAGCCTTAACTGGAGCTAAACGGTGATCGAGCTTAAGTACCGCACGCTTTTCCATTTCGCCCTTGGCATTTGGCGCTTCATCTTCAGTGAAAGCATCCATTAAGAATGTAAGTGCGCAGCGGTCTACACCTGCTGCTGGTTCGATTACATAAGGTGTCCAGCGTTCGTTCTTCTCTTGATCGAAGTAAGAAAGATCCTTACCTGATGCTGCAGAGTGCGCCTTTAGATCGAAATCGGTGCGGTTTGCAATACCTTCGAGCTCGCCCCATTCGGTGCCGGCGAATTCAAACTTGTATTCGATATCAGCTGTGCGCTTTGAGTAATGAGATAACTTCTCTTTTGGATGATCGTAGATACGCAAGCGATCAGGATTGATTCCGAGGTCTTTGTACCAAGCCAGGCGAGTATCGATCCAGTACTGGTGCCAATCTTCATCGGTGCCAGGTACTACGAAGAACTCCATCTCCATCTGCTCAAATTCGCGAGTACGGAAGATAAAGTTTCCAGGGGTAATTTCGTTACGGAATGATTTTCCGATCTGGCCGATACCAAATGGTGGCTTGCGACGTGAAGTAGTCATTACCTGATCAAAGTTGATAAAGATTCCTTGCGCAGTTTCTGGACGTAGGTATGCAAGCCCAGATTCATCTTCGACTGGCCCAAGGAATGTTTTCAACAAACCTGAAAATTGTTTTGGAGTTGTGAACTGGCCTTTATTGCCGCAAGCCGGGCAGTTCATATCGGCAAGTGATTCAAGCTTCTTCTTATGCTTTGCTTCATATGCTTCTTCAAGATGGTCTGCGCGGTAACGCTTATTGCAAGCAGTACATTCGGTAAGCGGATCGCTAAATGTGGCAACGTGTCCAGATGCTTCCCAAACTTCGCGCGCCAAGATCACACATGAGTCGAGACCTACAACATCTTCACGACCCATCACCATGGATTTCCACCATTGGCGCTTTACATTGTTCTTAAGTTCAACTCCCAGCGGGCCGTAATCCCAAGAGGCGCGAAGCCCGCCGTAAATTTCTGATGAGGGATAAACAAATCCACGTCGCTTTGCGAGGGAGACAATATTTTCTAAACGATCTACGGCCATTTCAAGAACTCCATCCGTCCGGCTGGCTGTCGGCGAATCACAACGGGCGTTGCAATCGTGTTCTTAGTTTACTCGTACGCCCCGGGCTCATCGATTGCGCGAGCCAGCACTGGAATCGCCTCTAACTTTGCACGAGTTGAACTCAGCGCCCTGCGATAAGAGCCGACGTTCTCCCACTCGGTGGTTAAAACCCAGAGCGTTGGCTCATCTAAATTCTGGCCTACCGTGCCCGAGATAAATCCGGCAGCCTCTGCCAAAACCTCTTTAACCGACTCGAGCTCAGCCCGAAAATCGGCGGCCTGGCTCAACGCTTGCTCAAATCTTGCGATCGCGATCATGGCCTGAGCCTAGCGCCACGCCGTGGATGGAATGCGGAAATGAAAATCATTTTCATTTGTGATACCTTCCAGCCATGAATATCGCCATCGCCTTAGCCGCACTTACCGCCCTCGCAACTACCGCTGGTGGATTTCTCGCCATTAAATCAAAGGATCGCCTCCATTTAGTCCTAGGACTATCTGCTGGTCTATTACTTGGATTGGTTGCATTCGACCTATTGCCTGAAGTCTTTGAACTCGGCACACAAGAGATTTTTCATGCACCCGCTGTTTCAGTTGCGCTGATCGCCGGATTTTTACTACTTCACTTTTATGAACAACTCTTTGGTTCCCACGAACCAGCCGAGTCTGATTATGGCCACGACCATAAACACTCATCAAATATCGCAGGTGCACTCGGTGCACTTGCAATGGGCGGACATGTCTTCCTTGATGGATTAGCACTTGGCGTTGCGTTTAAGGTCAGCTCTGATTTAGGAATTGCAGTCTTCATCGCGTTATTGGTCCACGCATTTAGCGATGGCTTAAATACCGTTTCATTCTTAGTTAAAAGCGGCAAGTGGGGGCGCAAGGGAATTTGGCTATTAGGTGTTGACGCTGTTGCCCGCGTCAGTGGTGCAGCCCTTGGAACTACTTTGGTACTTGGTGATAATTTAATTGCAATCTATCTCGCAGTTTTCTCAGGAATTGTTATCTACTTGGCAACTTCACATATTTTGCCGGAGGCACATTCTCGTCATTCATCAAAGCTCACAATACTTGCCACAATTCTTGGAGTCTTTGTGATGTGGGGGCTAGTAAGTTTCTTACACAGTGGAGATACGCATTCTCATGGAAAGCAAAGTGGAAAGCACAGTGGTATTCATGAGGAAAAGGGCCATCGCGATAAGAACGGCATGCACCACGAAGATGGCGACCACCATGAAGAAGACCACCATGAAGAAGACCACCTTGAAGAAGACCAAGTCAAATAATGTCTAGATCCAACCCAAGGGTTCTGAGCACCCTTGAGCGCGCTGGTGGTTTTGCCAGCGCGCAGGAAATTTATCGCCTCATGCAACGTGAAGGCGAAAGTATTGGGCTAACCACCGTTTATCGCGCGCTGCAGAGCTTAGTTAACGACAAGATAGTTGATGTTCTGCGCCGCGATGATGGTGAAGCGATCTATCGCTTATGCGGTGAAGCTCACCATCATCACCTAGTTTGTAAAGGTTGTGGAGATACCGTTGAAATTGAGGGCGGCGCAATTGAAAAGTGGGCGAAGATGATGGCTGAAGAACATGGCTTTCGTGATGTTGGGCATACTGCAGAGATCTTTGGCCTCTGCGCTAAGTGCTAGCTTTTTACGCCTTGCCGAACCGCCTGTCACGTTCCGAATAAATCTCGATAGCTTTCCATAATTGCTTTGGCGTCATATCTGGCCACAAGACATCCATAAAGACGAATTCGGCGTAGACCGATTGCCAGGGCAAGAAGTTGCTGGTGCGCTGCTCCCCTGATGAACGCAAGAAGAGATCAACATCGCGCATCTTCGGTGAGTAAAGATATTTCTCAATCGTCTTTTCAGTAATTGCATCAGGCTTTAACTTGCCGCGCTTTACATCACGTGCCAGCGCAGTGGTTGCATCAACGAGCTCAGATCGTCCGCCGTAGTTAACGCACATATTTAAAGTTAAAGTCTTGTTCTTCTTTGTTAACTCTTGGGCCTCTTCTAGCTCTGAGATAACTGATTTCCATAAACGTTGCGGACGGCCAATCCATTGGATCTTTACACCCATTTCATTTAAGCGATCACGGCGCTTGCGCAAAACATCGCGACTGTAACCCATCAAGAACTTAACTTCTTCGGGGGTGCGCTTCCAGTTTTCCGTGGAAAAGGCGTAGGCGCTTAACTCTTTTACGCCGAATCCAATTGCTGCTTCTACTAACTCAAATAAGACTTTCTCGCCAGCTTCATGACCTGCGGTACGAGCAAGTCCACGATCTTTTGCCCAACGGCCATTGCCATCCATCACTATCGCGATGTGTTCTGGGATCCCGATCTTTTTGCTCAACTCTTAAACTCTCTCCACGATCGGCATGCTACGTAGCCCGCGTTCAAGGTGCCATTGTAAGTAAGCGACGACTAAACCACTAGCCTCGCGGCGATGACGCGGTTCACTTGCCTGCGCGATTTCCCAATCACTACTCAAAAGAGCGCCAAGTAATTGCAGAGTTTCGGGGGCGGGAGTTGCCGACGCTGATGGACGACATTCCATACAAACTGATCCCCCGCCAACCAGTGAGAAGTAACGATGTGGTCCGGGTTTTTCGCAGCGCGAACAATTGGTTGTAGATGGCGCATAGCCACCGATAGCGAGTGAGCGCAATAAGAATGCATCCAAGATAAGGGATGCGTCATAGCGATTTTCAGCCAGCGCTTTCATGCCGCCGACAACTAATTGAAATTCTTGCAGAGCTGGTTCGTACTCTTGTGAAGTGAAACGTTCGGCAGTTTCTAAAATCGCTGATGCGATTGTCCAGCGTTGGTAATCATCAGTTAACGCTTCACCGTAATTATTGATCGCTTCAACTTGGGTGATCGTGTCAAAGGTCCGCCCTTTATGAAGTTGGATATCTACATGGCTTCCTGGTTCAAGGCGCGCCCCAAATTTAGACATCGTGCGACGAACGCCTTTGGCAACGCCGCGGACGCGACCGTGCTCGCGGGTTAAGAGCGTGATGATGCGATCTGCTTCACCCAACTTCTGGGTGCGCAAAATAATCGCTTCGTCACGATAAAGGCTCACGAAGGTAAAGGTAGTCAGCGGATAGCGCGATTTATTGCAGACACGACCGCTTTAAGTGAAGCAGTTGTGGTGTTTGGGTCGATTCCGACGCCCCAGAAAACTTCGCTACCGATTGAGCACTCCAGATAGGCTGCTGCTGATGCATCGCCGCCGGCAGAGAGTGCATGCTCGTAGTAATCAAGGACTCGAACATCGACTCCGTAATCTTGCAAGATATTGCAGAACGCGGCGATTGGTCCGTTGCCTTGTCCCGTAAGTTCTTTAACTTCCCCGCGATCAAGAATCGTCACTGTTAAGTGAACATCTTCATTAAGGACTGAAGTTTGAGAAAGACCCTTTAGGCGGAAACGACCCCAAGGTGCAGAATCAGTTGGCAGGTATTCATCTTCGAAGATATGCCACAAAGCATCTGCAGTTATCTCGCCACCTTCGGTATCTGTCTTAGTTTGCACAACGCGACTAAATTCAATCTGATGGCGACGTGGCAGATCAAGATGATGTTCGTGCTTCATTAAATATGAAACACCGCCCTTGCCGGATTGCGAATTAACGCGGATAACGGCTTCGTATGAGCGACCAATATCTTTTGGATCAACCGGCAAGTAAGGAATCGCCCAAGTAAATTGATCTTTATCAACGCCTGCTGCTTGAGCATCTTTTTCTAGGTGCTCAAAACCTTTCTTGATCGCATCCTGATGCGAACCAGAGAAGGCGGTGAAAACTAAATCTCCACCGTATGGATGGCGTTCTGGCACGCGCAGTTGATTGGCATATTCCACGGTGCGGCGAATCTCATCGATATCTGAGAAATCGATCATTGGATCGATGCCGTGTGAAACCAAGTTCATACCAAGCGTTACAAGGCAAACATTTCCGGTGCGCTCACCATTTCCAAAGAGCGTTCCTTCAATGCGATCTGCCCCTGCTAAATATCCAAGTTCTGCTGCAGCAACACCCGTGCCACGATCGTTATGCGGATGCAGTGAAACGATTACGCTCTCGCGATTTACTAGGTTGCGACACATCCATTCGATCGAGTCGGCGTAAACATTTGGCGTTGCCATCTCAACTGTTGCTGGCAAGTTCATGATCGTCTTCCACTGCGGAGTTGGTTTCCAGATCGCATTTACCGCGTTGCAAACCTCAACCGCGAATTCGAGTTCTGTGCCGGTATATGACTCTGGAGAATATTCAAATGAAACCTTGGTGCCGGGCACGGTTGAAACGAGATCT
>Ga0208787_1000734_pt1 | contig 15005 bp, 14 predicted proteins | sample Wag4_2014_7_11_FD_187362 | JGI IMG/M metagenome (GOLD analysis project Ga0208787, IMG submission 187362) | Fresh water microbial communities from Ohio, USA - Utica-2 Time Series HT 2014_7_11 (SPAdes) (version 2) | ecosystem: Environmental > Aquatic > Freshwater > Water tank | place: USA: Ohio... | reverse complement strand
ATGAAGAATGGAATAAAGTAATTAACATAAATTTAACTGCTGTTTTTTTAATTTGTAAATATTCTATAAAAGCAATGATGAAGCAAGATGCTGGATCTATAATTAATATTAGTTCAATAGTCGGTCATACAGGAAACTTTGGACAAGCTAATTATTCAAGCGCAAAAGCAGGCATTGTTGCAATGTCAAAAAGTCTTGCAAAAGAATATGCAAAAAAAAATATTAGAATAAATTGTATATCGCCAGGATTTATCGATACTAAAATGACTAAAAATATTAATGAAGAATTTAAAAAAAAACTTATAGAAAATATTCCAATGGGAAAATTAGGCACAGGAAATGATATTGCCAATTGTGCTCTTTTCTTAGCCTCTGATCTTTCTAGTTATATTACAGGCGAAACTATCCACGTTAATGGTGGAATGTATATGGCTTGATTTATTTAATTTATTCATTTATTGAAAGAATCATTAATAATTAAGGGAGTTTAAATAATGAGTGATGTAGCAGCAAAAGTTAAAAAAATTATAGTAGAACACCTAGGCGTTGACGAAGCTAAAGTTACTGATGAAGCTAGTTTTATCGATGATTTAGGAGCTGACAGTTTAGATACGGTAGAGTTAGTAATGGCATTTGAAGAAGAATTTGGTTCTGAAATATCAGATTCGGAAGCTGAAAAAATTCTAACAGTAGGTGACGCAATAAGATTTATCGAAAATAATCCCGCTAAGTAGTTCTTTTGATTTCAAAATCAAAGAGAGGTTTGATTTTAATATTATCTTCCCCCTCAGGGGCAGGAAAAACTACTCTTGCTAAAAAAATTCAAGACAGCGATAGTAATTTTAAAATATCAGTTTCTTATACAACAAGAACTCCAAGACCTAACGAAATAGATGGAGTTGATTATAACTTTGTTAACCTTAATAAATTCCAAGAGTTATCTAATCAAAATAAATTTCTAGAACAGGCAAAAGTATTTGGAAATTATTATGGTACTTTAAAAGGTCCAATAGAAGACAATTTAGTTCAGGGAAAAGACTATTTATTTGATATTGATTGGCAAGGAACAGAACAAGTAAAAAAAATAATGCCACTTGATATTGTTCCGGTATTTATTTTGCCACCCAGCATTAATGATTTAGAAGATAGACTTAAAAAAAGAGAAGAAAAAAATAAAGAATTAGTTGAACAAAGGATGAAAATGGCAAAGGATGAGATTAACCATTGGAAAGATTATAAATATGTAGTTGTAAACAAAGAAGTAGAAAGTTGTTTTGAGCAAATTATCAAGATAATTAGGATAGAAAGAGAATTAAGATCTACTTTTAATTAAATCTACCAACTTGTAGTAAAAACTAAAATCAAGATTTTCTGGTCTTAGATTTTTAATATTATTAAAATCTATAATTTTTAGTTCTTTTTCATTAAGTATTTTTTTTAGAGTTTTTGAAATCATTTTTCTTTTAGTGTTAAATATAATTTTGGTAAGATCTGATAAGATGTTTAAATCTTTTAATTTAAAGTTAGTATTTTTTTTTGGAGTAAAGGATAGCACCGAAGAGTCAACTTTTGGTTCAGGATTAAATTCTTTTTTAGAAATATTAAAATGAAATTTAACATCTAATCTGGCATTAGTTAATATTGATATTCTGCCATATTTTTTATTGTTAGAGGTGGCAACAATTCTTTCTGCAACTTCTTTTTGGAACATTAAAATCATTTGATCATAAAAAGGAGGCCACGGATCTGAATAAATCCATTTTATTAATAATTTTAAAGAAATATTATAAGGAAGATTGCCAAAAATTATTGAATTTTTTTTAAAGATTTTTTTTTCATCGAAAGTTAAAGCGTCAGAAATTTCATAATTAAAGTTTTGGTAATTATTTTTAATTTTTTCTAAATAATTACTCAAATCTTTATCAAACTCGATTGCAAAAATTTTTTTGGGATTCCTTTTTAATAACTCCTCAGTTAAACTTCCTGAGCCGGGTCCTATTTCAATTATATTGGCATCCTTATTGATAATACCTATATCCGCAATTTTTTTTATTATGTCTTTATTAATTAAAAAATTTTGACCAAGTCTCTTTTTATGCTTAAACATTATATTTAGAAAAGAACTTTACTGCTTTCTTAAAGCTTGTTGGATTCGCTATTCCTTTACCGATAATTCCCGTACCAATTCCATGATCTGGAGAAATTCTTATAAACGGCAAACCAATTGTAATATTTATAGCATCGAAATCAAATTTAGTTTTGAAAGTTGTTAAAATTTGATCATGATAGTGGCCGATTAAAACATCAATCTGTAATTTTTCTCTTTGTAAAAAACTAGTATCAGGGGAGAGTGGGCCAATTATTGGATATTTTTTTTTTAGTTTATTAATTGCAGGTATAATTATTTTTTTTTCTTCGTTTCCTATATATCCATTTTCACCATTATGAGGATTTAAACCAAGAATACCGATTTTAAATTTTTTTCTTTTAATAGTTTTTAAATAAAAATTGTTTAAATTTTTGCATGCTTTCTCAATTTTTTTGTATGAAATTTCTTTATAGACTTTTTTTAAAGGAATATGCGTGGTTAAGGGAAGAACAGAAAAGTTTTCATTAAATAAAAGCATATTTTCTTTATTTTTGTTATTAGTTTTGTCCGCAATATATTCGGTAATTCCTTTATATTTATTTCTTGTAAATTTTGATTTGTTAATTGGAAGGTTAATTAGTCCAATTGCTAATTTTTTTTTAAGCAAAATAACCGCGTGTTCAAAACATTTTTTAACAAATATATCTGAGTTATTAGTTTTTAGATTAAATGGTTTGGATTGTTTATAATCTACATTTATAAAATTGAATTTCACATTTTCTAAGCTATTAATTTCGGATAACTTAAACTTTACATTTATTTTAAAATCTAAGTAATTTGCTTGCTTTTCTAATAGTGAATAATTTCCAATAATTATAAAATTTAGTTTTGTCTTTTTTATATAGTTTAATGATTTGAGAAAAATTTCAGAGGAGATACTATTGGGTTCTCCTAGAATGATTATAATAGGTCTTTTCACAAAAATTTAATTAAATATTTTTTTTTACTTTTTTCTAAGTGAGTAGCTGAGAATTTATTTAATAGTTTATTTTGTTCAGTGATAATTAGTTGTTTTTTTAATTTTTCATCATCTTCTGCATCTTTCTTTTCTAGCTCTCTATTTACTTCTGTTAAATTTACATTAAGCCTACTCTCATACATCTGTCTAATTAATTTTGACCATTTCATATCAATTTTTATAATATTTTTTAAATAATCTTTCTCTATTTCATTTTGTTTATAGAAAGAATTAAGAATTTCATTATTAATTTTCATTCTTTCTAAATAACTATATAAATTATTTTCTATTTCTTTTTCAGAAACCTCGATTTTAAAATAGTTGGTTTCTATATCTTTGATTTTTCTATCTATTAAACTATTAATAATTTCTTTTTGAAATTGTTCTGAACTACTAGCAGCTAGATCTTTATTAACAAATTTTAAAAAATTTAATTCTTTATTTATGTCTAGTTCTGTAATTATTGAGTTATCAATAGAAACTATTACGTTATTCGTTAGTTGTTTTGCTTTAGAACTAGTAAAAAATAAAACAAAAAATATTAGTAAAAAAATTTTTTTACTCATTTATTATTTAGAATTATCGTATTCCGCCAATGGAAGGCAATATATTCGATGTTGTGTAATTATCTCCAAATGGGAGCAGTGTCACACCAAAGAAAACGCTAGTTGCAGGTTTTAAATCTTTATCAGATGAGTAGTTTTTTTGTAAATAAAAACCATATCTTATACATTCATTTTCATTTTCAATTCCTAGTTTGTGAGAATTAGTCAAATCTGTTTTTAAATTTCTGTCAGTTGAAATTGTTAATTTAGTGTTATCAGTTAAATAAGAAGTTAAATCGGCTTTTGCGTATCTTTCACTTCCAATATGACTATTTTTTTCATAAAAATTAAAATTAATTTCACCTTGTTTTAAAAAAGTTTTTACATTTAAATCGCTGTAATAAATATGGTTGAAACCGTTATCTAATGTATTTTTTAGAGTGACATCAAAATTACCAGGACTTAAATAGTTAGCTTTAGTTACAAGATCAGAATTTTTGCTTTGCAAAGAGGATTTTATAGGCATATCAGGATCTTCGTTGAATTTTATAACTTGTCCTATTGAAATACCCGCTTCAGCAGGTTTATTCTTATTTGAGATTTTTTCTTTCCACATCCAATCTAAGCCGATGTTAAAAGATAAATCTTTTTCTATTAATTCATCCGAGTTCATCCTATTTATTGAGAATAAATTGTCGATATTTAAAGTAGTATCGTTAGATTTTGCATTAGTCATTTTTCCAGGAGAATATCGAGTAAGTACTCTAGGAATTAAATATTGCTCAGATTCTTTTGATAACTTAGCAAACGGTAATGATGCATCAAGACCAACTACGGGATTAATTTGACTATTTAAGTTTTCGTTTGGAGTTTTGTAATCAGAATAGTAGTTAATGTTATTTATTTTTGTAAGAAATTTATATCCAACACCAAGATTTGTATTGTAAAATTCTGAAGTGGAGTAATCTAAGTTATTAATAAAAGTTGTTTTGTTTTGATTTGTGTTTGTATTTAAGCTTTTGAAATTTGAACTAAAGTTTAGGTTGTTATTGTCCAATAAGTTATATTTAGAATAAATAATTTCAGGAAGCAGATATTCATATTGGTCAGAAGATTTTGAAGTGCTGATATTTTGATATGCTGCTGTTTTAAAATTTAGATTTTCGTTTTTTCCAAAAGAATTAAGATAAATTTCATTAGTTAGTCTTGTATCATCTTCCTTTACAAGATTTCTTTTAAATCCATCAACCGTAGAATTTATTTTATTAACTCTTAAATACGTTGGGTTATTTACTCTCTGAAATTTTGCATTAAATTCACTTTGATCTAAAATTTTATCTGTAAAATTAAGATTTAAATTACCATACAAATGATGTCTTGATCCGTCAGTTTGTGAAGTGGTTATTTCTTTATAGCCTTCAGTAAGGCCAGCTTCTAATGACAAATCTCCATTTTTAAATTTCTCCCTATATTCCCCTAACAACAAAGGATTTTGTTTAAAGTAATAAACAGGACTAATTGTAAAATCAGCCGATTGAGATATTGGATAAAAATACGGAATTTTAATTGTTGCGCCAATATCCGAACTTAGTGATGAAAATGATGGTGCTAAAAAACCAGCCTCTCTTTTAACGCTTGGGTCTGGATGTGAAAAATAAGGAGTATATAGAATTGGAATATCGTTTAAATCTAGAGTGGCGTTCTTATAAGTAATTTTTTTATTTTCTTTATCATGGGTTACTAAATTAGCGTTTAAATTCCAATAAGGACATCCTTCTTTCTCATTTGTTGATTTGCAAGATGTAAATTTTCCATCTTTGATTATTGTGATATTATCTTTTATACTTACCTCTTTTCCGGAAAGTCTTGGCTCTACAAATTCATTAAACTTATCTTTAGATTGAAATTTTTCTTTATTAAGATCAGAGTTAAGATTGTATCCGATAATTTCATTAAATTTATCATCAGCATTAAGTTTACTAAAATAATATATATTTTTATAATTATCTGAAAACTTTACTTTATTATCTGCCGTAATAATTTTTTTTTCTAAATTATATTCAAAATTCTCTGCGGTTAGAGTTCTATTTTTACTGTCAGAAAATTTAGAATTTCCAAAAGTTTTTAATTGTTGATTTGCTTTGTTGTATATAATTCTATCAGCGGAGATTTGTTGTCCTTCTTGATTTTTAGCAACCACGTTTCCTGCAGCCTCTATAATATTGTTATCCTGAGAATACGTTAGCTTATCAGCAGAAAAATTATAAATATCCTTTTGCTGTGAAAAACTAAAATTAGTTTTTAAAAAAAAGAAGCCAAAAAATAATATAAAAAAAATTCTATTTTGCATTAACTTGAGTAATTCCAACTAAATTTATTAAAATTATGAGAAATATAGGTATCCACACCGAAAAATCTACAGATATTATGCCTGATTTAGCTATTGTTATTGATAAATCATTTAGAAAATAAATTATTATGCTTATTATTACTCCATAGCTTCCATATTTTAGGTAGTTAGATGTCTTTCCTAAATTAATAATCATTAATCCAGAAAGTATCGACATTGCTAACAGATAAATGGGAAAGGAAATTAACTTTTGATATCTAATTCTAAGATCTATAGTTGAGTACCCCTTGTCTTCTAATATTAACATTTCTTTATTGATATCTAATAAGGAAGTAGTCTCAGTATTTTTATAAACGTTTTTTAGTTCGCTAATATTTACGTTACTCGTGTAATTATAATTATTTAAATAATTATCTTTATTATTTTTTTTATTTATTGAGATTATATTAACTTTATTTAGCAGCCAATTTTTATCTTTTATAGTTCCTTCTGTAGCGTCAATTCTTCTGATAAAGTTGTTTGAAGCATCATAATTATAAATAGTAATTTGGCTCACTACAGAAAAATCTTTATTTATTTTCTCTATTCTTATTATATTTTTTTCTTTTTCATTTTTATCAAGAATCCATATTCCAGTTTCATTAACAAATACTAAATTTTTCGTCTCATTGTACTCTGAACGTAAATCTTCATAGTATCTAAGCATTGAGGATGAGAAGGGCACAATTAAAAAAACAATTACATATCCAATAACAAATGAAGTTAAAGCAGGAATTAATATAATTTGAATATTTGAATAACCCATTACTCTTAATGAAATAACTTCATTATGATTGTAAATTTTTAAATAAAAAACAATGCCCGCAAATAAAACTATAAAAGGAAATAAATTTATTAATACATTAGGTATTTTTAATACGGTAAATATTAAAAAAAATATAAACTTAAGATCCTTTTTTGATTTAAAAAAATTAAACTCATCTAATAAATTTATTAAAAGAATAATTGATAGCATTACTGCTATAACAACGAATAAACTCTTTATATATTCATTGATTATATATCTATTAATTGATTTTAGCATTTATGATTTAATATTTTCCCTGCTAAGAAAGTAATTTAATAAAAGCCAATTTATTATTAAAAATAAAATTGGTGCTGCATATAAAAATAAACTTAAATTTATATTTTTTGAACTTAAATCTAATAATATTTCGCTAATTATTATAATCAAAATTCCATATGAAAAAATTATCAACTTTATAAAATTATTATTTATAATTTCTTTATTAGTTATGATCAAAAGACACGCCAATAAAACTAAAGAAGGAATAAATAAAGGCATCACGATTCTATCGTTTAGTTCACCAGCTATATTAGAGAGCTGCGTATCGGTTTTATTATTAAATCTTTTTACTAATTCTAAAAAAAACATCTCATTAAATTTATAATATTCTATTGTTTTTTTACTATATTGGCTGAGGTCAAGTGTTGTTTTGTCAAAATCCAATATGGAAATTTTTCTATCTTTTCGTTCTTCTTGAATACTGCCCTCTACAAGTACAAGTAAATTTTTATTATTTTCATTTATAACGACGCCTGATTTTGCTACTATGGTTTTTTTTATATTTGCATCATCTTCAAATAAAATAATATCTTCCAATTCATTTATTTGATTTTTTTTTCCAACATAAATAGTTATTTTTTTTAGAGGATTGTTAAAATTATTCTGCTTTAATAAAGGCCCAATGGTACTAACACCAGAGTTTAGTAGCAGATACCTCGAGTAATTGGAAAAATGCGGAACTATAAAACATCTTATAAATATTAATATTAAAACAAATATAACTGTAGATCTTAATAAATAATTTATAAATTTTTTTTTTTCTAATCCTGAAAACCATAGAGCTTTAAGTTCATTATGTTCTTCAAATTTTGAAATTGTTACAACAAAAGATATAAAAAATATTATTATGGAAATTCTAGAAAAGTACTTTGGTAGTATTGATAAAATGTATAAAAAATAAGTGGTAATAGAATTTCCATCGTCACCAATTAAATCTAGCAATCTAACGGCTTGAGTTATCCAAATAATGAGACCAAATGCAAAAAGAATAGAAAGATAGTTCTTTAAAAATTCTTGCGCAAAATAGTATCCCAACTTGTTTTTTCTCATTTAGATATGTATATGATCTTATATCATTATGTTAAATTTAAAGATAACTCCAAATGTAAACAATAATTCAGATTTTTACATTTTTTTCTGTGAGAAAAATTTTTCGTTTAATTCAAAAAAACTGTCATTTCTTAATATAAATTATAAAGAAATTAATTCTATTTTATTAAAAAATAAAGATGAAGATTATTTTGTTTTTAATTATCATAACTTAAGACCAAAAAAAATTATTTTTATAAATCAAAAAGATAAGAGGGATGATTTTGAAAATCAAAATATCGGTGGGAAGGTTATTAGCGAAATTAAATCAGCAAAAGAAATTAATGTTATTTTTTCCAATGAAAGTAAAACGTTAGAAGATTATTATTTTAATTTTTTTTTAGGATGTTTTTTAAAAAAATACTCCTTTAAAAAATATAAAACAATTTTCAAAAAAAATGAGAATATAAAAGAAATAACAAATCTCTTAATCACCTCATCAAATAAGATTTTTTTTAATAAGATAATAAATAATGTTGAAAATATTATTAATGGGGTTTTTTTAACAAGAGACCTAGTTTCAGAACCGCCAAATTATTTAAATCCGGAAAAATTTGTATCTGAAATTAAAAAACTTTCTAAGCTAGGTCTTAAAGTGGAAGTTTTTGATTATTCAAAAATGAAAAAAATTGGAATGAATGCATTATTGGGTGTAGCTCAAGGAAGTAAAAATTTGCCTTATTTTGTAACTATTACATGGAAGCCAAATAATTCAAAAAATAAAAAACCACTGTCGTTTATTGGAAAGGGAGTTTGTTTTGATACAGGTGGTATTTCTTTAAAACCAGCTAAATTTATGGAAGATATGAAATATGATATGGCTGGAGCAGGCGCTGTTGTTGGTTTAATGAAAACTTTAGCTCTTAGAAAATCAAAATCTTACGTAGTTAGTGCAGTTGCATTAGTTGAGAATATGCCTGGTGGTGCAGCTCAAAGACCTGGTGATATCGTAAAATCTTACTCTGGCAAAACAATTGAAGTTTTAAATACAGATGCTGAAGGAAGATTAATTCTTGCAGATGCAATTTACTATATTGATGAACAGTATAAGCCAGAATTAATCGTTGATCTAGCAACTCTTACTGGAGCGATAGTTGTTTCTTTAGGAAATGAGTATGCGGGTTTATTTTCTAATAATGATAAATTGTCAGAAAAATTAATTAAAGCGGGAGAAATTGAAAATGAAAAACTTTGGAGATTTCCATTGCATAAAAATTATGACAAATTAATGGACTCAAAAATTGCAGACATTCAAAATATTAATTATTCTGGAGGAGCGGGGTCTATTACGGCGGCGCAATTTTTACAGAGATTTTTAAAAAACAATACACCTTGGGCTCATTTAGATATTGCCGGCATGGCTTGGACAAAGAAAGATTTAGATATTATACCAACAGGAGCCACTGGCTATGGTGTTAAATTATTAAATAAATTTGTAGAAAAATATTACGAATAATATGGAAAAAACTTTATCTATAATTAAACCTGACGCAGTTGAGAGAAATTTAATTGGTCAAATAGTCAGTATTTTTGAAAAAAACTCTTTAAAGATTCATTCAATTAAAAAAATTATGTTATCTAAAAAAATGGCTGAAGATTTTTATTTTGTACATAAAGCAAGGCCTTTTTTTAATGATCTTTGCACTTATATGTGCTCAGGTCCTGTTGTTGTTATGGTCTTAGAAGGTGACAACGCAGTTGTTAAAAATAGAGAAATTATGGGCGCAACAAATCCGAAAGATGCCGCTAAAGGCACTATTAGAAATTTATACGGCATTTCTCTAGATAAAAATTCAGTTCATGGTTCAGATAGTAAAGAAAACGCAAAAATAGAAATCGATTTTTTCTTTAAAGAATAGTTTTTAATTTATTTTATTACAAACAACATCTACGGCTTTAGGATAAATTAGGTGTTCCTGCTTTAAAACTCTTTTTGCTAGAGAATTTGGTGTATCTCTTTTGAGAATTTTAACCCTTGTTTGTAATATTTTTTTGCCAGAATCTAGTTTTGCAGTCACGTAATGTACGGTCGACCCTGCATATTTATCACCTGCTTTTATAGCTCTCTCATGAGTATTTAGACCTTTGTATTTTGGAAGTAATGAGGGATGAATGTTAATAATTTTAAATTTACATTTCTGAATAAAATCCTTCGATAAAATTCTCATAAAACCTGCTAGACATAATAAGTTAATTTTATTTTTCTTTAGATAACTTAAAGCTTTTTTTTCAAATTGCGGTTTCTTTTTTTCTATTGCGTAATTAATGATTTTATCATTTTTAGCATAAGCTAGTCCTTTAGCCTCTTTTTTATTTGAAATTACTAATTTTATTTTCCAATTAGTATTATTTTTTTTAGAATATTTAATTAATTCTTTTAAGTTAGAACCTCTACCAGAAATAAAAACTCCAACATTAATATTTCCAGTTAATTTTTTCATTTAATATAATTTTTTTATTATTATTACTTTTTACGATAGTTCCAATTTCATAAGGCTTTGAAGATTTATCAAAAACTTTTAAGATTTTTTTATAATTTTTTTTATCCGCAATTATGCAAAAACCAACGCCGCAATTAAATGTTTTAAGCATTTCATGATCGTTAACACCATTTGATTTAATCCATTTTATAACTTTATTAGTTTTAATTTTCGAAAGATTTATTTTTGCACTATAGTTATCAGGAATAACCCTAGGTATATTCTCAATAATTCCTCCACCAGTAATATGTGCGCAGCCTTTAATTAACTTCATGCTGTGAAGTCTTAATATTTCATTAACGTAAATTTTAGTAGGAGTTAAAAGATTTTTGTATAATTTTTTATTATTACTAACTTTAATTTTTTTATCTTTTAAAATTTTCCTTATCAAAGAGTACCCGTTAGAATGAGCTCCTGTTGAAGGAACTCCTAATATTATGTCACCATGTTTAATTGAATTTCCAGTTATAACATTTTTTTTTCCAACGATACCAACAGCAAAGCCAGCTAAATCAAAAGAGTCTCCAGTATATACACCGGGCATTTCTGCCGTCTCTCCACCAGATAAAGAGCAGCCAGCAATTCTACATCCCTTTGCTATACCAGATAGTATTTGTTTGTATTTTTTTTCAATGACTTTTGGAATTGCAATATAGTCTAAAAAGACAACAGGTTTTGCACCTTGAACAATTAGATCATTTACGCACATTGCAACTAAATCAATGCCGATTGTCCTAAAGTCATTTAGGTGATTTGCTATTTCTAACTTAGTTCCAACTCCATCAGTTGAAGTTACGATAAGAGGGTTTTTAATTTTATATTGTCCTAGATCAAATACAGATCCAAAACCTCCTATATTTTTAAAGTTTTTAATTTCACTTCCTTTAATTTTTGTAGATTTTGATAACTTAGAAATGAATTTAACTAAATTTGTGGTTTTTTGGATATCAACACCACTTTTAAGATAGGTAAAATTTGAATTATTCATTAAAAAAATATTAGCACTTCAGCAATACACTTGTTTTCTTATTTTACAATCAGTTTTTAAATAAGATTTTTTATAAAAATAATGTAGTTTTAGGTTTTTTTATGAAAGATCAAATAGTTTTTAAATTTCCAGAAAAAAGTTTTTATTATGAGGAAGATTTTTGCGTTGGAGAAAATAATTATGAAGCTTACAAATTAATAAAAGAATGGCCGAATTGGAGCTTTAAAGGAATCAATATTTATGGTCCTAAAAAATCTGGAAAATCTTATCTTACAAAAATTTTTTCCGACAAAACTAATTCTAAAATTTTTGACGGTAGAAACGTTAATAAAGATCATTTAGACTTAATATTAAATCAAAAAGTTTTAATTATAGATAATGTAGAATTATTTAATGATGAAGTTTTTTTTCAAACAATTTTAAATGATTTTATAAGCAAAAATAAATTTATTTATTTAACTTCAAATAAATTAGCAGGAAGTATTTCGTTTAAATTAAAAGATTTAATCTCACGTTTAAATTCATTGGTTGCGGTGGCAATTACTAATCCTTCTGATGATTTGTTTTATCAAATTCTTACAAAGATGCTTTCTGACAAGCAAATTAATATTACTGCCAAAGAAGTTAATTTTATTCTAAAAAATATTGAGAGAAGTTATGATGCTGCCTCTAAGTTTGTTCAGAACCTAGATGAATTATCCTTGTTGTATAAAAAAAAGATAAATACTAAAATTATTAATAAAGCATTAACAGATATTAATTAATTTTATTAAAAGTTTTTTTTAAATCCTTAATTAGTTTTGTTAAATTTATAATTTCGACATTTTTTAAATTTTTAGAAATAATAGAAATTTCATCATTTTTTATATTTCTAATAATTTCTTTATCAGAAAATACCCAATTTTTCGGAAGATTGATTTTTTTTGCTATTTTATTTCTGAAATTAATTATTTTTATAAATTTTTTATTTTTTAAAATATTACTACCTAATTTTTTTTTATAAATAACAGGATAATCTTCATGGGAAATTTTAAAAATTTCTTTTTTAATTAGTTTATTAAATAATTTTAATTTATTATTTTTAACTAATAGATTATTAAATTTATTAAAAATTATTTTTAAATAATAAACATCATTTATTAAATAGTTAATTCTCTCATTATCAATTGGTCTTTTAAGCCAATCTTCTTTCTGCAGAGCCTTATCTAAACTAATCTTACAAAAATCTTGGACTAATTTTTTATAAGAGGGAGGTTCGGTATAACCGTTAAACAATGCTGCAATTTGAGTATCAAAAACAGCAAATAGAATTTTCCTAACTATTGGTAAAAATATTTCTAAATCTTGTCTGCATGAATGGATTACTAATGTAATTTTTTTTTTATTTAAAAATTTAAATATTTTTTTAAAATTTATATTTTTTTGTAAACAATCTATGATTCCAATATTTGTTCCATCGAAAATAACTATAATAGATATAATTGCTTTATAAGTTGATCTTCTTTCAAATTCTGTATCAAAGAAAAATTTTTTTTTATTTTTAATCTTTGCAATAAACTGATCTAGTTCTTTATTGTTTTTAATAATTAAGAAATTATGATTGTTTTTTTTGAACATTAACTGTATCTCAATTTATTATTAAAAAGGCTGGTTTGATTTGAATAAATATAGAACTCACAATTGCGCAGAACTTACAATTAATAATATTGGTAAGCAAACTATTCTGTCCGGATGGATTCATAAAAAGCGAGACCATGGTAATTTATTATTTATCGATTTACGAGATCACTATGGAATGACGCAGTGTGTCATCGACAATAAAAATGAACATTTTTCATCACTAGAGAAAATTAAATTAGAAACAGTTATTCGAATAGAGGGGGAAGTTGTTGCAAGAACTTCAGAGACGATTAATAAAGAACTTGCAACAGGTTCTATTGAAGTTTTAGTTAAAAATTTTAATGTATTGGGCTCAACAAAAGAACTTCCTTTACCAGTTTTTAGCGATCAAGAATATTCAGAAGAGATAAGATTAAAGTATCGTTATTTAGATTTAAGAAGAAAAAAATTACATCAAAATATTATTTTAAGATCTAATGTTATTTCATTTATTAGAAAAAAAATGGAGAGTCTTGGATTCTTAGAGTATCAAACACCAATTTTAACTTCTTCTAGTCCTGAAGGAGCAAGAGATTTTCTAGTTCCTAGCAGATTAAATCCTGGAAAGTTTTACGCTTTGCCGCAAGCACCTCAGCAATTTAAACAATTGATTATGGTGTCTGGTTTTGATCGATACTTTCAAATTGCACCATGCTTTAGAGATGAAGATGCAAGAGCAGACAGAAGTCCAGGTGAATTTTATCAATTAGATATTGAGATGTCTTTTGTTGAACAGGAAGATGTATTTCAAGTAGTGGAACCATTACTTCATGAGGTTTTTACAAAATTTAGCAAAGGTTATTCGATTAGCAAAACTCCATTCAAAAGATTTAAATATAAAGATGCAATGTTAAAGTTTGGAACAGACAAACCAGACTTAAGAAATCCAATTGAAATTAGTGATGTTACCGAAATTTTTGAAAGAGAAGATGTCAAATTAGAAATATTTAAAAAGTTAATTCAAAAAAAGTCAGTAGTAAGATGCGTTGTTGCAAAAAATGTCTCTTCTAAACCAAGAAGTTTTTTTGATAACTTGGATAAAGGAGCAAAAACAGAAGGTGCTTCAGGACTAGGTTATATTATTCTTGAAAGCAATAACGGAAAATTAGAAGGAAAAGGACCTATAGCTAAATTTTTTTCGGAAGATGCAATAAACACTTTGTGTAAAAAAATTAATGCTGGTGGTGGTGATGCTATATTCTTTGTATGCGATATTAAAAAAAATGCCGAAAAATTTTCAGCGTGGGCAAGAACTGAGATTGCAAAAAATTTAGAATTAATCAAAGATAACGTGTTTGAATTTTGTTGGGTCACTGATTACCCAATGTTTGAATATAATGAAATTGATAAGAAAATTGATTTTAGTCATAATCCATTTTCTATGCCACAAACACCGATGGAACTTATTGATAAAACAGACCCATTAGAATTATTGGCTTACCAGTATGATATTGTTTGTAATGGCATCGAGCTTTCATCTGGAGCAATTAGAAACCATGTTCCAGAATTAATGTATAAATTATTTAAAATTGCTGGTTATTCGAAAGAGGAAGTTGATAATAAATTTAGCGGTATGATTAATGCTTTATCCTATGGTGCGCCACCGCATGGTGGAATAGCTCCAGGAATTGATAGAATTATCATGTTGTTGGCTGGTGAGA
>Ga0208787_1000731_pt1 | contig 15053 bp, 10 predicted proteins | sample Wag4_2014_7_11_FD_187362 | JGI IMG/M metagenome (GOLD analysis project Ga0208787, IMG submission 187362) | Fresh water microbial communities from Ohio, USA - Utica-2 Time Series HT 2014_7_11 (SPAdes) (version 2) | ecosystem: Environmental > Aquatic > Freshwater > Water tank | place: USA: Ohio... | reverse complement strand
CCAATGAACAGAATATTGCAGTATGGGAAGTGCTTACTCGAGCTGCTGAATTTGGATTTAAATCAGGAACACTAGACGCGATAGAACAGTTTGTACTCATGATCAGGAGCTTCGCAAGTATGCTCCAAAAAAGTAATGCTTACGATGTCGCTTTTCATGTGGGCAAGCAGACCGGACTCGTTCGGGAACTTTTCAATGATAAAAGTACAGAAGGTGTTCAGCGCTATGAGAACGTACAGGAGTTGCTGAATTCCATCAAGGAATGGGTTGATGATAAACAGAATAGGGCTCAAATCGATGATGATGGGGTGATGTTGGAGACGGAGGAGGGACAAGGGATGAGGGATGAGGGAAGAGGGAATAGCCAGGGACAAGGGACAAGTGACGAGGGACAAGGGATGAGGGATGAGGGAAGAGTAGTGGACTCAACTGATAACCCACAACCGACAACCGCCAACCTACAACCCACAACTGACAACCCACAACCGAGAACCGACAATCAACTGGAAGAGCCGGTTCCTGCGAGGCCCATGCGTGAAGATGTGCTCCTGGGTGCATACCTGCAGCAAATTACTTTGCTTACTGATGCAGATAATAAGGATGAGCATGCAGATACGGTGAAGATGATGACCATCCATGCTGCAAAGGGACTGGAGTTTTCCTGTGTTTTTGCGGTGGGTCTGGAAGAAATGCTGTTTCCCAATGCCATGAGTATCAATACCCGGGAAGAGCTGGAAGAAGAAAGGCGATTGTTTTATGTGGTAATAACGAGGGCCAAGCAGAAACTCTGGATCAGTTACGCCAATACCCGGTATAAGTTCGGACAAGTAGTTCAAAACGATCCGAGTAGGTTTATCGGTGAATTGCCGGAAGACCTGCTTGATAAATCATTTGCAGGTGGTGGCTTCAGGAACCAATCAACCGGACCATCAGCTTCCGAGCGGATGCGCGGATGGGGAGCAGGAGGAGGGGCAGCCACTCCACAGCAAAAGCCTTATTTCAATGAAGCAAAAAAACCAGCAGATAGGCCATCTTACCTGGCACCACCAGCGCCTACCAGTAAGCCAGTTTTACACCAACCTTCTGCAGATTTTCAAGCCAGTGATACCTCTGAATTGAGGGCAGGACAAAAAGTGGAGCACCAAAAGTTTGGTTTTGGGGAAGTGTTGAAAATGGAAGGTGCCGCCCACAACCCCATTGCCACCATTAAATTTGATTTAAATGGGGAAAAGAAAATCATGCTCAATTATGCGAAGTTGAGGATAGTAGGGTAAATAAAACTCCCTACGTCGTATTCAAAGTTGAAAAGCATGTAGTTCATAATTTGAAAACAGTTCATTCACTTTATCGTAATATAATAATCACCTTTTGTTAATAATGACTTTCCACCTTTGCAGAAATATCTGTAAATGAGAAAGTTATTTTTATTGATTCTGTTTTTTGTTGCTGGATTTTCTACCAATGCCCAATCTCTTCTTAATGTCAAGGTTATTGATGAAGAAAACCTCAATATGCCAGGTGCAAGTGTAAAGCTCAATCCAGGAAATAAACAAGTGATCTCAAACCAATTTGGTATTGCTGTGTTTCAAGGACTGAAATCTGGTCGTTATACTTTAACTATTGAATATATTGGTTATAAGAAAACTGATCGTCAAATTGACGTAAAAGAAGGAGTCAATGATTTACTTGAGCAAATGAAGTCTGGTTTAAACGAAATGAAAGAAGTAATAATTCTTGGTGATCGTTTAAAAGGACAAGCAAAGGCATTAAGCCAGCAAAAAAATAATCTAAACGTTACTAATATAGTATCAGCAGACCAGATAGGACGTTTCCCTGATGCGAATATAGGAGATGCCATCAGACGTGTACCTGGAATAACCATGCAAAATGATCAGGGGGAGGCTAGAAATATCATCATAAGAGGTATGGGTCCTGAGTTGAATGCAGTTAATTTCAATGGTGAACGTATCCCATCTGCGGAAGGTGATAATAGAAGAGTTCAAATGGATTTAATTCCTGCAGATATGATTCAAACGGTGGAAGTAAACAAAACGCTGACTGCTGAAATGGATGCCGATGCAATTGGTGGTTCAGTTAACTTGATTAGCCGTGCTCCTTCAAATGGATTGCGTTTATCTGGAACGCTTGCTGGTGGTTATAATGTAGTGAGAAATGGCTTTATCGGGACAGGAAATTTTATTATTGGAAACAGAAGTAAAAGCAACAAGTTTGGATATTTATTCAATGGTTCAATTAATTCTAACGATTTTGGATCAGATAACGTAGAGGCTGAATGGTCAAAAGATGCAAATGGGAAATTGTATGTTTCTGATCATGATGTACGTAAATATGATGTAAAGCGCGTTCGACGCTCAGTATCAGCGACTTTAGATTTTAAATTATCTCCTACTAGTACAATTTATGTAGTTGGATCATATAACTGGAGAGATGATTTAGAAAATCGATTCCGTTTACGTCATCGTTTTAGGGGCGGTGCTGCAAACATTTTATATGATGCAGCTGGTAATATTACTGGCTATAATAATGGAGAGGTTCTACGTCAAACAAAGGGAGGAATTGATAATAACAGAAATGAATTAACTCGACTTGAAGACCAAAGAGTTCGTTCACTTCAAGTAAGAGGTGATCATCTTTTTGGAAACTTGAAATTTGATTGGAGTGCACAATATGCTAGGGCTTCAGAAGTTAGACCCAATGAGCGATACATTTCTATGGGTAGAAGATCTATTCAAGTTACACAAGATATTTCTGATCCAGAGTTTCCATTGTTGAGTTCAACTACTGCACTTTCAGCTTATACAAGACTTAATGATTTGACTGAAGAATTTCAAGATCAGTTTGAAGAAGATTTTAATTTGAAACTAGGATTCTCACAGCCAGTTTCTTCCAATGGAAAGAGTGTCTTAAAATATGGTTTTAGGTTGAGAGAGAAAACAAAAGTAAGAGCTAATAAATTCTTTGAATACGATCCTATTGGATCAGCGGCCGCAAATTTTGCAAATATTGCTCTACTTCCTTTAAAGAACCAAGATGTTGCGAAATACTATGCAGGCAGTAAGTATAAGATTGGTGATTTCGTAGATCCAAAATATTTAGGTGGACTCAATTTGAAAGACGCCTCGTCTTTTGAAGAAGCAGATGCTCCTGCTGAATACCTTGCTGGAAATTATAAGGCAAAAGAAACTATAACTGCAGGTTATTTACAGTTGAACCAAGAGTTTTCAGATAAACTTACCATGGTAGCTGGTATTCGTTTAGAAAATACATCTTTGAACTATACTGGTAATATTGTTGAAGATGAGGAGACACTGAAAGGAGAAGCCAAATTAAAGAATAGTTATTTGAACGTATTACCTAGTGTTAACTTCAGGTATGCAGCTTCAGATAATATGATTTGGAGAGCGGCTATAACAACTGGTATAGCGCGTCCGAAGTATTATGATCTTGTTCCTTATTTTAATGTCCTTCCTAGTGATCTTGAGTTAAGTGCAGGTAATCCTAATCTTAAACCCATTAAGTCAACTAACGTTGATTTGATGTTCGAAAAATATTTTAAAACTGTAGGTATTTTCTCTGGTGGTGTTTTCTACAAGCATCTCAACAATTTCTTCTATGCTTACAGAGATGAGAACTATACTACTGAAAAATTTGCAGCTGATTTCCCAACAATTGCTAATAATCCTATTGTAGCAGGTGATAACTGGCAGTTTGTTCAAAGAAGAAATGGTAGTGCTGTAGATGTATTTGGTTTTGAAGTGGCTTTCCAACGTCAGCTTGATTTCTTGCCAGGTTTCTGGAAAGGTTTTGGTATCTATACTAACTATACATACACTTCATCTAAGGCAAAGGGTATTTACGATGGAAGCGGTGCGCTCATACGTGAAAACGTTACTTTACCTGGTACAGCACCGCATATGTTCAATGGCTCGTTGTCTTATGAGAATAAGAAAATTGTATTAAGGTTATCAGCTAATTATACTGCTGCCTATGTTGATGATAGTGATGATGCAGGTTACAATGAGGATTCATTTTTTGATAGGTATTATGATAAACAATTCTTCCTTGATTTCAACGGATCATATGCCTTCAACAAGAAGCTCCGCTTCTTCGCAGAAATCAACAACCTAACTAATCAGCCATTGCGCTATTATCAGGGAGATAAGACCAGAACAGCACAGATAGAATTCTATGGTCCACGTATGAACTTTGGTTTGAAGTTTGATCTTTTGAAATAATATCAATTTGTGTATAATTACTCCCGGTATCCTGTCTACCGGGAGTTTTTTAATTTAACAACATGAAGCACATCTATTGTCTCGTCATTACGCTGTTTATTCTTATTCTTAGCGCTTGCTCACCATCCACTAAAATGGAAAGTGCTTTACATCCACTTGTAACTACAGATACAGTTATTGGCGATTCAGATGATCCAGCAATTTGGATCAATAAAATGAATTTAGATAGTAGTCTGGTATTAGGGACAGATAAACATAAAAAAAATGGTGGGGTTTATGTATTCCATTTGAATGGAAAAATTGATAGTTCCCGTTCTAAACTTGGACTTAAGCGTGTAAATAATGTTGATGTTGCTTACCAATTTTTATTCAAGGGTAATAAAATTGATATTGCTGTTGCTACAGAAAGAGATCAACAGTCGATAAGAGTGTTTTCTCTACCCTCTATGGAAATTATTGACGGTGGAGGTGTAAAAGTTTTTGAAGATGATAGTTTACATCTTCCTATGGGTATAGCCTTGTACAAAAGACCAATTGATGGTAATATTTATGCTATTGTTGGTAGAAAAGAAGGGCCACAAACTAATTATCTATACCAGTATTTACTATATGATTCCTCAGGTATAGTAAAAGCAGAATTGGTTAGAAAGTTTGGTGCATATTCTGGAAAAAAAGAAATCGAATCCATAGCAGTCGACCAAAAGCTAGGTTATGTCTATTACTCAGATGAACAGTTTGGCATTCGCAAGTATTATGCTGATCCGGATAGTAGCAATCATGAACTAGGGCTATTTGGAAACGGTGAATTTAAAGAGGACAATGAAGGTATTTCAATTTATGAATCTTCTGAAACTACGGGTTATATTTTGGTGTCTAACCAGTCTGATAATAGCTTCAATGTTTATCCAAGGGAAGGAACTCCCAACAATCCTCATGAACATAATCTCATAAAAAGAATTCCCTTGTCAACCAATAATTCAGATGGTTCAGACATTGTTTCAATAGATTTACCTGGGTTTAAAGGCGGCTTGTTTGTAGCCATGAGCGATAATAAAACATTCCAATTTTACAGTTGGGAGCAGATACTAGCCAGCCTTAAATAAATATTCTTTATTTAGGTTTCTGGGTATAGGATATGTTGATAGTTTTTGTTAATCAATCCTTTTGAAGTATTTTGATATTCCAAATATCAAAATCATGCGAAAGCTATTCTTTATTTCATTTTTGTTCATTTCTCAATTTACTTCTGCGCAAGTTCTGTCAGAACGAGAAGAATCAAGAATTATTGATGAAGTGCTTAGTGAAAGATTCAATGTATTGTTGCCGCAATTGATGGAGCGGACCGGCATTGACATGTGGGTAGTGATTTCCAGAGAGTACAATGAAGATCCTGTATTGAAGACCATGCTGCCTGCTACATGGCTTTCTGCAAGAAGAACAACCATGTTGGTATTCTTTAAAGATCCAAAGAAAAAGGATTTAGAAAAATTAGCAATCGCGAGGTATAATGTTGGTGAATCTATTAAAGCGGCATGGGACCTTAATAAGTTCCCCAATCAGTGGGATGCCTTGAAAGATATCATCGTATCGCGCAACCCCAATAAAATTGGTATCAATATTTCTGATGATTTCGGACATGCAGATGGTTTGGATCATACCCATCATGGTATGTTGATGAGTATTCTTCCTGATGCCTTCAAGAAAAAAGTAGTGAGTGCAGAACCGTTGGCTGTTGCCTGGTTGGAAACCCGCACTGAACGTGAAATGCAGCTCTACCCTCAGTTGGTGAAAATTTCACACGATATCATTGCTGAAGGATTTTCTGCGAAAGTCATTACCCCGGGTGTTACTACCACTGATGATTTGGTATGGTGGTTCAGACAAAAAGTGAATGATTTGGGTTTATCTACTTGGTTCCATCCTTCTGTAGCAATTCAAAGAAATGATACTGCTAACTTCGAGCACCTTAGAAGTTTCTCTAATCGTCCTAAAGACGATGTAGTTAGACCAGGTGATCTCTTGCACGTTGATTTTGGCATCACATATTTAAGGTTGAATACAGATGTGCAGCAACATGCATATGTATTGAAGCCGGGAGAGACCGATGTACCTGCTTCAATTAAAAAAGCATTTGCAAACGGAAACAGGTTACAGGATATCCTAACCTCCCAATTTAAAACCGGAAGATCTGGAAACGAGATGTTATTAGCTGCAATTGCACAGGCAAAATCGGAAGGTATCGTTCCCAGCATCTATACCCATCCGCTGGGTTTACACGGACATGCTGCGGGACCAACCATTGGCATGTGGGATATGCAACAGGGTGTTCCAGGCAGTGGCGATTATAAACTTTTTCCCAAAACAGCCTATTCCATCGAACTCAATGCATCCACTTTTATCCCGGAATGGGGCAAAGACATCCGGATAATGCTCGAGGAAGATGGTTTTTATGATGGTAAAACATTCTACTATATTGGTGGCAGGCAGCAAAAAATGCATTTAGTTAAATATTTCTGAGGTACCTTAAAAAAAATACTACTATGTATTGCATAGTATTATAAAAACTGCATATCTTTGTGCTGTTAATGATTCATTAAGTCAAAAACAGCACAATGAACATAGAAAATACACAGAGTCAGATGCGCAAGGGGGTGCTGGAATTCTGCATCCTCTCCATTATACAGCGCGGAGAGGCCTATCCGAGTGATATTATTGAGGAGATGAAAAAATCAAACCTCCAGCTCCTGGAAGGCACCCTTTATCCTTTATTAACAAGATTGAAGAATGCTGACCTGCTGAACTACCGTTGGGTGGAAAGTTCTGGCGGTCCGCCCCGGAAATATTTCTCCCTAACAGAGAAAGGCAGCGCATTTTACCAGTTGCTGGAAAACACTTGGAGAGAAATGGCTGATGGGGTGGAGAGGGTGATTAACAGCCAGGGACGAGGGAACAGCCAAGGAAGAGGGATGAGTGATGAGGGACAAGGAAATAGCGAGGGACAAGTGACGAGTGAAGAGGGACGAGGGGACAGCCAGGGAAGAGGGATGAGTGATGAGGGACGAGGAGGTGAGTCAACCCACAACCGACAACCCACAACCGACAACCCACAACCCACAACCGACAACCCACAACCAACAACTGATAACTCACAACCCACAACTAACAACTGATCATTTTCAATTTAAGACCATGAATAAGGTAATCAACATCAACTTTCAGGGCAGGGTGATTCCCATTGAAGAACCTGCTTACGAAGAGTTAAAGCAGTATATTGAGAGTCTCCGAACCCATTTTGCCAACGAAGAGGGTCGGGAGGAAATCATCAATGATATAGAAAACCGCATAGCTGAGCTGTTCAGTGAAAAGCTGAAAGCAACAGGTACCAATTTCATCAGCGAAGCCCATGTGGCAGCTATTATCGCCAGCATTGGCCGCCCGGAACAGTTCGAAGAGCTGTCCATCGATGATACCCCACAAAAAGGGACTGATCAAGGTAAATCCCAGGATAGCAAACAGTATACGTACGCTCGGGAGTCACGTGGTTCCCTTTACCGGAATGAAAACGACAAGATGCTGGGTGGTGTATGCAGTGGTATCGGCGCTTACCTCAAAATTGACACCACTTTGGTCAGGGTATTGTTTGCCATGCTGGCCGTGGGTGCATTCGGAACAGGCCTTGTACTCTATATCGTATTATGGGCAATTCTACCCTCGAGGTATTTGAGTCCCACTGCTGTTACCAGGAAACTCTATCGTGACGCTGAGCAGAAAGTGATTGGTGGTGTATGCAGTGGATTGGCGCATTATTTCAACATCGCTGTATGGATTCCCAGGTTGATTTTTGTTGTGCCGTTGGTGGTGGGCATTTTAAAGCTGCCATTTACCATCCTGTTTGTACCTTTTGCTGCCTCCATTTCCGGAACCATGTTCCTCATTTACATCATCCTCTGGGTTGTAGTACCGAAAGCGGTCACGGCTTCTGAAAGGCTTGAAATGAAAGGTCAGCGTGTAGACTTGGAAACCATCAAAAACAAAGTGCAGGATGAAATGCAGGGAGTAAAAAAGCATGTCAGTGAAAATGCAACTGCATGGAAAAACAATTTTGAAACCAAGGTGAATGAATGGGGTAAGGAAGTGGATGAAACCGCCAGGAACTTCAGTGGGCAGGCCGGACTGGCAGCGAAACGTTCAGGAAATGCATTTGTACGCTTTGTGGTTGGCCTGTTCAAAGTCTTTATATTCTTCATTTTGGGCATCATTTCCATTTCATTGGTTGCTGCCCTGATTGGATTGATTGCCGGAGCCAATGTGGTGATGCCTTTGGGCAATTTCCTTGCCGATGGTGATGCCATCAAGTGGTATGCTTTAGGAACATTAGTGCTCTTCATATTCGTACCCATCATCGCAGTGGTTCAATGGCTCATCCGATCCATCATCGGGCACAAATCAAAATCTCCGGTGATCGGCGTAACGATTGGCATAATATTGTGGACATTGGGATGGGTTTCAATAACGATGTTGGTGGCTACGGTGTCTAAACAATTCAAAAGACCCGGCTCCATTCAAAATGAGTTGGCGATTGTTCAACCAAGAACGGGCAAACTGAAAATAGACTTCAAAGAAGCCGATGGCAATTATTATCCTTTGGATCTCGATTGGGACAATGACTTTGATTTCAGAAGGGATGTTGATGGTATCATGCTTTCCCGCAATGAAGATTCTCTGCTCCTGTCGAATATCCGTGTCAAACTGGAGAAAAGTCGTGATGACCAATTTCATGTAACGGTCATCAAGCGTGCAAGGGCTGGAAGTCCTGCTGAAGCGGAGGGTTTTGCTGAGCAAATCAACTATACCATCAATCAGCAAGACAGTGTACTCAGTTTGCCCATCGCATTCCCCATCACCAAAACCTCCAAATTCAGAAACCAGCAGGTAGTAGTGGAAATACAGGTTCCAGTAGGTAAGGAAATTTATATTGATGAAGAGGCAGATAGGCTCAGCTGGTATTCCGTCAGAAGCGGTGGAAGGGGTCTGAACATCAACATTGACCATGATTACGACGACGAAGACCAGTGGAGATCAGGTGTTTGGTATATTATGCGGGAAGGGGGGATTGAAAAAAAGTTCAAGGATTCTGAAACCCGTGAAGAGTCTATGGAACGTTTGGAAAAAAGTATCAGGGAGAAAATCCGCGAAGAGAATATGAAAGTGGAAGAGATGAAAATCGACATCAAACCCAATGGAGATACAACGATAGATGTATCGGTAAAAGACATTGCTTTGTTCGATGTAAAAGATGAACAGGATGATGCATCCAGTTCAACAGCCAGACCAATACATAAATTATTGTTTGGTGCCTTTAACCTGCTAAAAATGGGTCATTAACCTCCCATAGCTGTCAATTCTCTGACTTTGATTATTTTCATATTCAAATGGAAAGCAATTGAAGCAGAGAATTGACATTTTAGATAGTTTGCGTGGTATAGCTCCATCAATCGTTATATTCCACCATGTGCAATTACCCTGGTAATATTCGTAATAGCTGAAGACTGGCTTAGACATAAAAAACTGCTTTTTTTCAAAAGAAATTATATGCCATCTTTGCAGGCATGAAATCGACTCCCTTTACTTCTTTTCATATTGCGCTGGGCGCTAAAATGGCTGAATTTGCCGGTTACAACATGCCTATCTCCTATTCAGGCATCAACGATGAACACCATGCGGTAAGGAACAATGCGGGTGTTTTTGATGTCAGCCACATGGGTGAATTCATACTCAAAGGTGAGGGAGCACTTCCGCTTATTCAACAGATCAGCTCAAACGATGCTTCCAAATTGTTGAAGGGCCAAGCGCAATATAGTTGCCTGACCAACCAGAATGGTGGTATTGTAGATGATATGCTTGTTTATTGCGTTGAGCCCGAAAAAGTATATATGTTGGTAGTGAATGCTTCCAATATCCAGAAAGACTGGGATTGGATCCAACAGTTCAATAGCGGTGACGTGGAGATGCATAATATTTCTGACAAAACCTGTCTGCTTGCTGTACAGGGACCGCAAGCAACCCGCATACTACAGCCACTCACTGAAATGGACATCCTGAACCTGAAGTACTACACCTTTGTGAAAGGCAGCTTTGCTGGTGTTGAAAACGTGCTGGTCAGTGCAACAGGCTATACCGGTGCAGGCGGTGTGGAAATTTATTTTGAGAATGAAGGTGATTCCGCTGAAAAAATCTGGAAAGCTATCTTTCAGGCTGGCGCAGAAGCTGGCATCAAACCAATCGGTTTGGGTGCCAGGGATACGCTGAGACTTGAAAAGGGGTATTGCCTCTATGGTAACGATATTGATGACTACTCAACGCCGCTTGAGGCAGGATTGGGTTGGATCACCAAATTCACTAAAACATTTACAGCCTCAGAATATCTGCAGAAACAAAAGGCAAAGGGTGTTGAAAAGCAGCTTGTGGGATTTGAAATGATTGATCGCGGTATTCCCCGACATGACTATAAAATCAGAGATCTTGAAGGTAATTTGATTGGCCGTGTCACATCCGGCACACAATCTCCCACACTTAATAAGGGCATTGGCATGGGTTACGTGCTCAGGGAACATGCAAGTCCGGGTTCCGAAATCTACATAGATATCCGAGATAAACAAATAAAGGCCGTAGTAGCGCAACTGCCATTTGTAAAATAAATCCTGTTCATGACAGCTCCCTCCAGAAATCTCTACACTTGCCTTTCTCCTGCATTGCTTAATCTGTATGATGTCAGCAATAGTGTAGTAGTAATCATTGATGTTTTAAGAGCCACTTCCACCATCGCTACGGCATTGTACAATGGCGCTCAATGTGTGATTCCGGTGGCGAGCGTGCCACGGTGCATTGAAATCGGACAGGAAACGGGTGGTATTACTGCCGGTGAACGAGACGGCAGGGTGGCTGAGGGACTGACCTATGGCAATTCACCTTTTGAATATCCACGTGAGTTCATTGCAAACAAGATATTGGTGCTTACTACCACCAATGGCACCAAATTGCTACACATGGCGCTGGATAATGGCGCACCCGAAATCATCACCGGTTCCTTTCCCAACCTAGGAGCAGTATGCAACTACTTGCTGAAATCTGGAAGGGATGTGGTGTTAGGATGTTCAGCCTGGAAAGACCGTGTAAATATGGAAGACACACTTTTTGCAGGTGCAGTTGTCAACCGGATCAAATCTCATTTTAATATCCATTGTGATGCTTCCAAAATGGCGGAGGGACTTTACCTCGAAGCTGGAGAGGATCGTTTTACATTCATGCGAGAGCGTGGTGCTACTCACTATCACCGCCTCATGAATTATGGATTGGAAAAGGACATCCGCTATTGTCTCGAAGCAGACGGTGCCAATGTTTTACCCATTTTCCGGGGAGACAGGCTGGTTATTTCATGATGCCCAGCAGTTTTTCCATGTTTTCACTCCGGATCATGTATTTCTGGTAGCGTCTGTCTTCTTCTGAACGGATTCTTTCTACCAAAAGCAGATTTTCACCGGTCAGCACTTTGAATTTATGGTTTATCCGGCTGATGGCTTCTGTCCGGATTTTTTTCTGAACCTCAATGGTTTTTTTGCCAATGCCCAGCATAGCGTTTATATCTTCCACAGATCCATATTTCCTGGAAAGAGTAGCCTCATGTATAAATCGGATGACTGTCAGCTCACCTTCGCTAAACTGATTGGATTGTTCAGCTTCTTCTTCGTTAAAGAGTATGGACGAGATGTTGACCGCTTTTCCTGCTATTTTAAGCCTTGATTTTTTCCACTGGTAAAAACCGGTTACTCCGGCCATCAATATCAATAATCCAATGCCACCCATAAGATTCCAGTTGGTAGGTTTGATATACAGTGGTACGCCTTCTGATTCAAAGTCTTTTCGTGTAATCTTTGTATGGTAAAGCTTGTAAGTAGTATCCTTTGAATAAGTGAAATAAAAGGTTGAATCCTCTATGAAACAATTGTTGATAATCTGATTTCTAGAGTTTCCGAGAAAAAAATCACGCAAACCCAAATTTGTTAGTCTTAAAAGTCTGTTCTTTTCAAAATCCAAAAGGTATTGGTTATTGTAATTGAATATTACAATCATTCCGTTCATGGAAGGTGCAGGAACAATAATGTGTGTTGCAAGAACTTTACCGTATTCATTGGTGACAATGGGATTAAGCGAACCCAACAGCGTATTCTTTAGATTTTTCAGATCTAGTCTGGCAACTGGGAATGTGCTTTTACTATTTGTTTCAGCTTCATTTTTATCATCACCCGAATAATATAATTGTCCACCTTTCGTATCAAGATAATAAAATAAGGGTAAGAGCGCAACCTCCTTATCTACGGGTTTTAAATTCCATTCCCTGTTGTATGCACTATAGTATCTCAGGTGACCGTTGGCTTTCCAAAATCCCCAACCTCCAAAATTGTATAATGTATCATTGTAGGATACATAAATTGCCCCATTGTTGTATCCATAAAAGTGGGTGGAATCTAATCGCTTGAAATACATGGAATCACCATGCTGTTTTACTGCTTTATAAACCCTGCCTGTACTATTGATAAACAAGTATAATCCATCCTTTTTTTTCAACAAACTTTGGCTATACAGTTTTGTATAGCTGGCATCACTTTCAAAAAAATATTGTCTTTCATACGAATTTCCTAATTCTATATTTTCCGATTTGCTTTGGTATAAATGGTTCAACAACGGGTTAATTTTCACAGCTTCCAGTCCGTCTTGCGCAGCAATATTCTCAGATAAAATAAGAGATATAAAAAAACCTACTATGTTTCTGATTGATTTACAAAACATTATCTTCACAACACATTCATTTACAAACCAATATACAAAATTACGCTGATTTACTCTTTTCCAAACTCATTTTCATAAATTGTGGCATCAACAAATTGTTATGGAAAAAACAGATCTCAGAAGTCAGGGCTGGTTTGGCCGCAAAGGGAAAGATGGATTCATTTACAGGGCCTGGATGAAAAATCAAGGCATACCAGATGAGGAGTTCAGGGGTAAGCCGGTCATTGGTATCTGTAATACCTGGAGTGAGTTGACACCCTGCAATGGTCATTTCCGTGAGCTTGCTGAGTCTGTTAAAAAGGGAATCATTGCCGCAGGCGGATTCCCGGTGGAATTTCCGGTCATGTCTCTCGGCGAAACACTGATAAAGCCCACGGCCATGCTCTACCGCAACCTGGCGAGCATGGATGTGGAGGAATCCATCCGGGCCAATCCCATGGACGGTGTGGTGCTACTTTGCGGTTGCGACAAAACAACACCTTCTCTGGTGATGGGTGCCTGCAGTGTAAATATTCCTACAATAGTGGTTTCAGGTGGACCAATGCTGACAGGGCGTTATGAAGGAAAAAACATCGGTACATCAGATATCTGGCGTTTCAATGATGCCGTTCGCAACGGGGATATGAGTCAGGAGCAGCTTACCGTGGCAGAAGCCTGCATGTGCCGCAGTGCCGGACATTGTGCGGTGATGGGAACAGCTTCAACGATGGCATGTATGGTGGAGTCTCTCGGACTGACCCTGCCTTCCAATGCAGCCATACCTGCAGCAGACAGCCGCAGAAAGGTTTTGGCGCAGTACTCCGGTCAGCGCATAGTAGATATGGTTAAGGAAGACCTCAAGCCATCAGATATCCTCACCCGGGAGGCTTTTGAAAATGCCATTAGGGTGAATGCGGCCATTGGAGGTTCCACGAACTTTGTCATTCACTTGCTTGCGATTGCCAGCCGTGTGGGAGTTGACCTTAAATTGGATGATTTACACCATAATTCTGCGGGTATTCCGTTACTCGTGAACCTGCAGCCTTCAGGTAAATACTTCATGGAAGATTTTTATTATGCGGGTGGATTGCCAGTTGTGATGAAGGAGTTGGCAGACAAATTGCATGGCGACCGGATAACGGCCAATGGCAAAACCGTCAGGGAAAATTATGAAGGTGCCCAATCCTACAATGATGATGTCATCACTGGTTTGCAGTCCCCTTATAAAACAGAAACAGGGTTGGCAGTGCTGTACGGTAATTTGTGCGCAAATGGTGCCGTCATCAAACCCAGTGCAGCAAGCAAGCACCTGATGAAACATACTGGTAAAGCGGTTGTTTTTGAAAATATTGAAGATTACCATGCACGGGTAGATGACCCGAATCTCGACGTGGATGAAAACTCCGTGCTCGTGTTGAAAAATGTAGGACCTGTAGGTTACCCTGGTATGCCGGAAGTAGGTAACATGGCAGTTCCCAAAAAAGTACTTGAAAAAGGTATTCATGATATGGTGCGCATTTCAGACGGAAGAATGAGTGGCACTGGATTTGGAACCGTAGTGCTGCATGTGTCTCCGGAAGCTGCTAAAGGCGGTACCCTGGCACTTGTGCAGGATGGTGACCTGATTGCACTCGATGTAGAGAACAGAAGCTTGGAATTACTTGTGGGTGAAGATGAATTGAATAGCAGAAGAGAAGCCTGGAAACCCTCGCATCCCGAGGCATCAAGGGGTTATGTTCAACTCTATCAGCAACATGTGGAGCAGGCCCACCTGGGGGCTGATATGGATTTCTTACGAGGATGTTCAGGCAGTAAAGTGACGCGGGATTCGCATTAGGGAGGGATGAGAAAAGAGGGAAGAGGGGCAAGTGACGAGTGACAAGTGATGAGGGAAAAGGGATGAGGGAAAAGGGACGAGTGACAGGTGACAAGTGACAAGTGATGAGGGAAAAGGGACGAGTGACAGGTGAC